>Ga0101944_10000481_pt1 | contig 115677 bp, 94 predicted proteins | sample DewCreD2012metaG_FD_75245 | JGI IMG/M metagenome (GOLD analysis project Ga0101944, IMG submission 75245) | Hot spring sediment bacterial and archeal communities from British Columbia, Canada, to study Microbial Dark Matter (Phase II) - Dewar... ... | reverse complement strand
ACAAATTGTTCCCTAGAAGGATACACGCAGTAACAGCAGATGGCTTTGTATTGAAGATAATTACGTTCATATTAGCATACATGTTTACTAAAATTGAATACTAGCAACTTGAATTAAATAGAAACAAAGCGTTTATATGTTTTCTGAGTTTCTATTAGCTAATCTCAGGTGATTGGATATGGAGTTCCCCATAAGATATTACAAATAAAGCCGGAACATAACAGTTCCGGCTTTATTATTGGATGTACGACCGCTAAAGGTTTTCCTTGATGTAGTTGGTCATGAGCGTGTAAAGGTGCATGGTGGTGTTTCCGCCACGAATGCCGTGGTTTTTGTCGGGGTAAACCATCACATCGAACTGTTTGCCGGCCTGTACCAGCTTCTCGATCATCTCAATGGAGTTCTGGAAATGAACATTATCGTCGGCGGTGCCGTGAATTAGCAGGAACTTTCCCTTTAGCTTGTCAACGTGGTTAATTGGGGAGTTATTATCGTAACCCAAAGGGTTGTCCTGGGGTAGACCCATGAAACGCTCGGTGTAAATTGAATCGTAATAACGCCAATTGGTAACTGGTGCCACGGCTATTGCCATTCGGAAAACATCGGCACCCTTAAACAAGCAAAGGCTCGACATGTAACCGCCGTAGCTCCATCCCCATATGCCAATCCTACTGCCGTCGACAAAGGGAAGGGATTGCAGGTACTTAGCCGTTTCAATCTGATCAGTTGACTCATAGTAGCCAAGCTGACCATAGGTCATTTTCTTGAACTGCTCACCTCGCCCGCCAGTTCCGCGGCCATCCACACAAACAACCATGTAGCCTTGGGTTGCCAAGTACTCATCCCAACCAACACGGAAATTATCAGTAACCGACTGTGAGCCCGGACCACTGTACTGGTACATCATAACCGGATAGCGTTTGGCACTGTCAAAGTTAAGGGGTTTAACCATATAGCCATAGAGCTCAACTCCCTCGGAGGTTTTGAAGGTGAAAAACTCCTTCTGGGGAATATCGTATTGCTGAAGCTTATCCTTAAGCTTTTGGTTGTCCTCCATTACTCTGACCTGCTTACCATTGCCCTTGTAAAGGGTTACACTCAATGGCGAGGTAATGGAAGAGTGATATACCATGTAATACTTATAATTTTTTGTAAACACAGCGGTATTAGAGCCACTCTTAGGCGATAGTTTCTGTGTTTTACCCTTTAAATTAACGGCAAAAACGGCCTTCCGCAATGGACTTTGGTCGTATCCAAGATAGTATATGGTTTTATCTTTGGGATTGAATCCGTAAACCGAAATCACCTCACTGGAGCCCTTGGTGATTTGCTGAATGGCCTTGCTTTGCCAATCATAAAGGTAGATATGCTTGTAGCCATCGCGCTCCGAGGTAAGGATGAACTGTTTCCCATCGGGGGTAATGGTTAGGTATTCGTCGGTTACCTCTTCGATATAGTACTTGTTTGTTTCGGTAAATACGACCTCGGAACTACCCGTTGCTGCGTCGGACATAAGGATGTCTATTTGGTTCTGCAGCCTATTCAACCTAATCATACAAAGCTTATCGGATGTGGGCATCCACTTAATTCGGGCAATGTACTGGTCGGTATTAGGGCCGACATCCATTTGACGGGTGGTTTTGCCACTGACATCGTAAACATGGATGGTAACTATTGAGTTCTCCTCACCTGCCTTAGGATATTTAAAGGTATAGTTTTCAGGGTATAGGTTACGTTCATACATGGTCATGTTAAACATCTTTACCCGGCTCTCGTCAAACCGGTAAAATGCGAGTTTTTTGGAATCGGGCGACCACTGTATTCCGGTAGTTAGCGAGAATTCCTCCTCGTAAACCCAATCGGCTGCACCGTTTATTATGCTATTGTACTGGCCATCGGTTGTAATCTGAGTCTCTTCAAAATTCTGCAAATCAACAATGTAAATATTATTATCGCGGACAAACCCTACTTTACTTCCATCGGGCGAGAAGGTGGCATTCATCTGCGGGCCGTTCTGCGACAATCGTTTTAGCTCCTTGGTTTTAAGGTTGTAGATATAATTTTCGGCTGTATAGGAGTGACGGTAAATTGATTGCGGGTTGGTCTCGACCAACATCATAGTTTCATCAGTCGAAAGCTGATAGCCCGACATTGCCTTTAGGTCAGCAACATCAAACGCCGATGGGTCAAAAAGAACATCTACCTGTTCACCTGTGGCAAGTTTGAACTTTGCCACCTGCCTTTTGTCGTTGTAAGCTGTGTAAAACTCATCGTCGTTCATGGGCAACAACCCCCAAATGCTGCTTGTACGGAATGTCCCCTTTTTAAAAAGATCGTCAAGGGTGATTTGCTGCTTGGCTACCTGTGCCGTTAAAAGCTGAAGCCCAGCAACTAAAACTGAAAGCAACAAAAGAATTACTCTTCTCATACGCATTGGTTTTGGTTTTCTATTTTGATATAAATGCAAGCCAAATGTTTAAATCCGAATAGTAAGTAATACTGTTTTAACCATGGCACTAATGTAGGAATAAAAAATTGATAACAAAATGACAAGTCGCAATAGTTCTAAAACGATTGCGGATGTTAAAAGGTGTGAAAACCAAACTTTTGTTCCCCTATTCCAATTTTTTTAATACTTTTGTAAGCTCACGGAGAATTTGTTAAAACAAAGTAAAATAAACCCTTTAAGTTTAATTAAAAACTCGAAAATAGATGTCGAAAGTAAAGAGAGTTTACGTCTTTGGAAATAAGACGGCCGAAGGAAAAGCAGACATGAAGAATCTGCTTGGCGGTAAGGGTGCAAACCTTGCAGAGATGTGTCTGTTGGGTTTACCGGTACCCGCAGGTTTTACCATTACAACCGATACCTGTAATGAGTATTACAAGAATAACCATGAACTACCTGCCGACCTGATCCCAGAGATTTGGGATGCTATGGCAAAGGTTGAACAGATGATGGGTTTGAAGTACGGCGATCCTGAAAACCCTCTGCTGGTGAGTTGCCGCTCAGGTGCTCGCAAGTCGATGCCAGGTATGATGGACACCGTATTGAACATTGGTCTTTGCTCATCAACTATTCCTGGTCTTATCAAGAAAACAAACAATCCAAGGTTTGTTTGGGACTCGTACCGACGCTTAATCATGATGTATGCCGACGTGGTAATGGAAAAAGCCGAAGGCATTGAGCCGGTTGATGGCAAGGGTATCCGCAAACAACTCGATGACATACTTGACGAATACAAGCACAGCAAGGGATACAAGAGCGATACCGATTTAACCGCCGATGACCTGAAATTCTTAGCCGAAGAATTCAAGAAGCAGGTTAAAAAAGTGCTTGGCAAGGAATTCCCCGACGATGCAAGAGAGCAAGTACTTGGAGGAATAAAGGCTGTGTTTAAAAGCTGGAACGGAAAGAAGGCCGTTTCGTACCGTCGTATCGAAGGTATTCCCGACGAGTGGGGTACAGCTGTTAACGTTCAAGCCATGGTATTTGGTAACATGGGCGATACTTCGGCTACCGGTGTTGCCTTTACCCGTAACCCCGCAACCGGCGAGAATGTATTCTACGGTGAATGGTTAATTAATGCTCAAGGTGAAGACGTGGTTGCCGGTATCCGTACTCCAAACCCTCTTAATAACGATACCAAGAACGAACAGAACAAGCACCTGCCCAGCATGGAGGAACTTATGCCTGGCACCTACAAGGAGTTGGTTGAAATCCGCAACACCCTTGAAAAAGCATTCAAGGATATGCAGGATATTGAGTTCACCATTCAGGAAGGTAAGCTTTACATGTTACAGTGCCGTGCTGGAAAGCGTACAGGTACCGCCGCATTGAACATGGCCATGGATATGCTTCACGAAGGGTTGATTGATGAAAAGACCGCTGTTCTTCGCGTTGATCCTGTACAGCTCGATGAACTGCTTCACCCCATTTGCGATCCCAAGGAAGAGGCTAAGGTTGCACCTGTTGTAAAGGGATTACCTGCTGGCCCTGGTGCTGCTGTAGGTAAAGTTGTTTTCACAGCCGAAGATGCAGTGGCATGGGCACGTAAAGGTGAAAAGGTTATACTGCTCCGCGAAGAAACCAACCCCGAAGACGTAGAGGGTATGCGTGCAGCCATGGGTATTCTTACCGCTCGTGGTGGTATGACATCACATGCTGCCCTAGTAGCACGCGGCTGGGGTAAATGCTGTATTGTTGGTGCTGGAGCACTAAAAGTAAATGCAGCTGATAAAACTGCAAAGATTGAAGGTTCAAACATTGTTATTAAAGAAGGCGATATACTAACCCTCAACGGCACCAAGGGTCACGTATATAACGCTGAGCTAAAACTTATGGAAGCCACTGAAAATCCTCGCTTCCAGGAATTCATGAAGTTGGTTGACAAGTACCGTAAGATGGGTGTACGCACCAATGCCGATACCCCAGAAGATGCCAAAATTGCCCGCGACTTTGGCGCTGAAGGTATTGGTTTGTTCCGTACCGAGCACATGTTCTACGGTAAGGGTGCCGAGGAGCCTTTATTCCTCCTTCGTAAGATGATTCTCAGCACAACCGAAGCTGAGCGTCGTAAGGCATTGGATGAGCTATTCGTTTACGTTAAGCGTGATGTTAAGAGCACCATGCTTGCCATGGATACACTTCCCGTTACCTTCCGTCTGCTCGACCCACCTCTTCACGAGTTTGTTCCTCAAAGTCCCGAAAAGCAAGCAGAACTGGCTAAGGCTTTAGGAATTTCGGTTGAAGCCATTGTTAAACGTGGTGAAGCGCTGCACGAGGTTAACCCCATGATGGGCCACCGTGGTGTTCGCCTTGGCGTAACCTACCCCGAAGTTTCCGAAATGCAAATCCGTGCAATCTTCGAGGCCACTGCCGAACTCATGAAGGAAGGTAAGACCCCTAAGCCCGAAATCATGGTACCCGTTACCTGCGATGTATCGGAACTCGATTTCACCAAGAAGATTGTTGACCGCGTTTACGCTGAGGTTTGCAGTAAGTTTGGCATTAGCGCTATTGAATATAAGTATGGTACCATGATTGAGATACCCCGCGCCTGCTTACTTGCCGATAGAATGGCTAAGACAGCCGAGTTCTTCTCCTTTGGTACCAACGACCTCACCCAGATGACCTTTGGTTTCAGCCGCGATGATATCGGCGGATTCCTACACGATTACCTGGATAAGAAAATGCTTGCTGCCGACCCATTCCAAACCATCGATCAGGATGGGGTAGGTCAGCTAATTGAGATGGCAGTGGCCAAAGGCCGCAACACCCGTCCTGAACTCAAGGTGGGTATTTGCGGTGAGCAAGGTGGCGATCCTGCTTCGGTTGAGTTCTGTTTCAAAAACGGTTTAACCTATGTAAGCTGCTCACCATTCCGCGTTCCCATTGCACGTCTTGCTGCTGCACAGGCAAGCATTAAGTACGGCAAATAATTCTGGTATAGTTTTTGTATAAAAACGCCCTGAATACGGGGCGTTTTTTTTATTTTTGTTAATTATTAAACATTTTATGCTTTTACGATGTAAACATTACCTGTTCCTGCCCTTGCTTTTAATTATTGGGAACATCAATTCTGTAAACGGACAAGAAACAATTGTTGACTCGGCATGGGTAATATCTACCTACAATTACCTGCTGATGCTTGAAGCCGATTCTGGTAATATCGAAAAAGTTAAAACACTACTCTACCTTGGAGCCGATCCAAACACTTGCGATGAAAACGGAGTAACACCTATAATGTTTGCCGTACAATCGGGAAATGCGGAATTGGTAGAGCTTTTAATTGATAACGGAGCAAATGTAAATGCTTTTCCGGCCAATGGAAACACCGCTCTTCATGCCGCCGTTATAGCTGCAAACGACACTATAACCGAATTGCTGATTAAAAAAGGGGCAGATGTTAATGCCAAAAATGCCAAGGGTTTAACACCTCTACATTATGCCGTTTGGTACGGGCTACCATACCTAACCGATATATTAATTTACTACGGTTCTAACCTCAATGAAAAAGACTATCAGGGAAATACACCTCTTATGCTCGCGGCTTTTTCCGGAGCAAAGCTTAGTACGCGATTGCTTCTGGAAAATGGAGCCGATCCAAACATTGCCGATTATAATGGTGTTACCCCGCTAATGGTTTCAGCCCAATTCAACGACACAATTATTTGCAATTACCTAACTGCTTATGGTGCCGATTTGAGCCTAAAAGATAAAAGAGGGGCAAATGCCCTTTGCTATGCAATAGCCAACAACTCGAACGATATCATTAAGATTTTAAACAACTTAGATGCTCTTGATTATACCCTCAAAAAAAGCTACTATCAAATTGCCCGTGAATACAACAATAAGGAAGCTATGCTTTTTTTTGCCAATCAAGGCTACAAATCCAAGATTAAACCTTCTATATCTACCTTTTACTTTGGAATGGGAATAACCCTTGCCAATCACGAATTTTTGGTTGGCTACCATCTGGGAATGGTTGAGCAAATTACCCAAACGGCATTATCAATTGGCTTTTTATATCGGCCATATGCAACCGCCTCACTAACCAGCGTGAATGGACAACTTTACCAGTTCTGGGAATACCGAAAAATACTACAAGCGAACATCAGCAAAAAATACAATCTTTTCAAATACAAAGGAAAAAACATCAACGCTTTTGCCAGTTTAGGAATTGGGCCCGCATTCCGTAACTACCGAGGAACAGAATCGGACCCCAAGACATTTTTTAGCACAACCATCGACGGCGGTTTATCGCTAAAGGGCGAAATAATGGAATATTCGTTTAGTTATGGATACAACTTTAAAAATGAATTAGGAGTTTCGCCATTTTTCTACTCCATTTCGGCTAAGATCCATTTCAATGTATTACGTCCACGAGTTATAAATAAAAACATTAAATATGTTCAGTAAGATTTTTAAACTATTTACCCTTTTGCTAATTATTTTGGCACCCCTTGCCTGTGAGGATTTGAACTCATTCATAGTTAACTGCGATGAATGCTACGAAATAAAACCTGACAAAGTTGATGTTCGCTTAAAGTTCACCATTAACAATGAGAACCAAGTAGTTTACTTTGAGCTATATAGCGGTAATCCTGAAAACGGAAATTTGTTTTTTAGCGGAAATTCCAGCATAAGTGAAAAGGTATTCCTACTCGATGCCAACTCATACTACTCAATAAAAGCATACTACACCAGCAAAGGGAGACAAATCATTGCGATAGATGCCACTACAGTTAAAGTTAAGTATGATAAATCGTCATGTTCAAGCCCCTGTTACACAATTTCAGGCGATATACTTGATGCTCGCCTCAGGTATTAAAACATGTTATTAAGCAATGTTTTAAAACCATGTTTTCAAACTACTAAAAACCAACCGGTAAATCAAAACAATATTAGTTACTTCGCCGTAAGTATTAGTGTTTAGAAAATACCCAAAAAAAAATTACGGTGAAGAGGAAACTGCTTATAAGGGATGTAACCCTAAGGGATGGACAGCAATCGCTGTTTGCTACCCGTATGACACAGCAACAGGTTGAAAGAGTGTTACCCTATTACCGCGAAGCTGGATTTTATGCCATGGAGGTATGGGGTGGTGCTGTACCCGATTCCGTTATGCGCTACCTGAACGAAGATCCTTGGCACAGGCTTGAGAGCATAAAAGCTGCCATTGGCGATGCATCGAAGTTAACAGCCCTATCAAGGGGTCGTAACCTGTTTGGATACAACCCTTACCCCGAAGAAGTTATTGAAGGCTTTAATCGTAATGCTGTAAAATCGGGTATCTCCATTATGCGCATCTTCGATGCCCTTAACGACACCGACAATATCCGCAGTACTGTAAAGTACGTTAAGGAGAATGGCGGCTTAGCCGACTGTACCGTTTGTTTTACCGTTGACCCAAAATTCTCCCGTAAGGATAGAATAAAAGCCATGCTCAGTGGCAAAACCTTGCCCCGAAAAATCTTTACCGAAAAGTACTACATAGCCAAGGCCAAAGAGCTTGAGGCCATGGGCGCCGATATGATTACGCTAAAAGACATGGCTGGCTTGGTTACGCCCGAGCAATCGGCAGCAATTATTTCGGCACTAAAACGCGAGATTAAAGTACCCATCGATTTCCATACGCACTGTACACCGGGGTATGGCCTTGCTGCAACACTAACAGCCATTGTAAATGGGGTTGATATTGTTGATACTGCCATTTGGAACTTTGCCGGCGGCCCTGCTGCACCAGCTTTTGAGATTGTCCAGATTTTTTGCGATAAAATGGGAATCGAAACAGGGGTAAACCTACATGCAGTTGCAGCTATTAACCAAGAGCTAAAAGTTATACGCACTGAACTCAAGGAGCTTGACACCTACGAGTTACCCATCGATTTTGATATTACCAGCTACACGCTTCCTGCTCGCATCGATAACCTGTTTGAGCAAGCTATCCTATTTGCCCAGTCGGGCAAGTTTGATGCCCTGCTTGATGCCTGCCAGGCCATTGAACGTTACTTTAACTTCCCTGAACCTGACGAGAATGTAAAGAATGCCGAGATACCTGGCGGTATGTACACTAACATGCTGGCTCAGCTAAAACAGCTGAAACTGGAAAATCTGCTCCCAAGGGTTCTTGAAATTATTCCAACCGTTCGTCTCGATGCCGGTTGCCCGCCGCTGGTTACACCTACCAGCCAAATAGTAGGCGCGCAAGCTGTAAACTGCGCCATCGACGAAAGCAAGGGACTACCATTTTACACCAATAAATCCATACAGTTTGTAAACCTGGTAAAAGGTATTTACGGGAAAACCCCACTGCCAATCGACCCGCAATTCCGCTTAAAAATTGCCGGCGTAGCTCATGAAACACCTTACGATACGTCAAACTATAAAAAGCAACCAAATCCTTCATTCCCCGAATACGGTGAAAATGTTCGCTTAGCCATGAACGAGAAGGAAGAACTACTGCTTGAACTCTTCCCAACTGTAGCCGAAAAGTACCTTCACGACAAGGTGGTAAATCATTACGAGTCAATTAAACGCCAAAAGCAAGAAGAAGCAGAACGCAAGTTGCAGGAAGAAAAACAAAAATATTACTCAATGACCGAGGAGCAACGCTGGAAAAGGCTTTTAGATGGATTGCAGCAATACTTCTGTTAACACCACATATGTTTAGGTTAGTGTTAGGTTGAAAAAAGGGGCTTACGCCCCTTTTCTTATTTTCGTTCAACCTCGTTGTTCATGGGTGTAATATCAACACTTGTATCGTAATCGCCAAGCAGATGCTTACAGAAGTAATCGCCAGTGAGCCAGAAATGGTACTCGGTCATATCGCCATAGCCATGACGCTGACCGGGATACATAAAGAAATCGAAACGCTTATTGGCCTTAATCAGGGCATTGGCAAGCCTAATGGTATTGCCCGGATGTACGTTGTTATCAATTTCGCCAGTAGTTAAAAGCAAATGACCTTTTAGGTTCTTGGCTATTTCCGAGTTCTTATCAATGTTATACTCAAAGGTTACATTGCCTGCAGTATCGGCAATTTCCTTAACACCATGATGCTTCTCGCTCCACCAGCGGTTGTAAATATTATTCTCGTGGTTGCCGGCATTGGCCACTCCAACCTTAAAGAAATCGGGATATGTGAGCATGGCTGCCGCAGTCATAAAACCGCCACCGGAGTGACCATGAATGCCTACACGGTTTATATCGATATACGTATGGCGATAGGCCAACTGCTCGGTTGCGGCTTTCTTATCGGCCAATCCGTAATTACGCAGGTTTCCGTAGCCATAGTTATGGTACCATTTGGAGCGAGCCGGATGCCCACCACGATTACCAACTGTAATCACAATAAAACCGAACTGTGCCAACCTATCGGTCCTGTCCATTCTGGCAGAAAACGATTTATTCACAGCCTCGGTCTGTGGACCTGGATATACATAGAGAATTATAGGGTATTGTTTAGTAGAATCGAAATCAAAAGGCTTGTACATTACACCGTACAAATCGGTAATGCCATCGGCCGCTTTAACCGTAAATGGCTCGGGGAATTTATAGCCTGCCTGGAATAAGAGCGATAAATCGGCTTTTTCGAGGAAAAGTATGTCGTTTCCTTGATTATCAACCAATTTGGACTCCGGAACAGTATTAACCCGGGAGTAGTTGTTAACGAAGTACAACTGATTATCGTCCATGCTGATGGAGTGGTCAAAATTACCCCTATTCAGCAGCCTTAGGCCAGTACCATCAATACCGATCCGATAAAGATGAAGGTAGTAGGGATCCTCGTTGGGTTCACGTCCATTTGCGGTGAAGAACAGCGTCTTGGTGGTTTCGTTGTATCCAACAAGGCGCTCACAATGGAATGGTCCACTGGTTATCTGCCTTATGAGATTTCCCTGGTTGTCGTACAGGTAGAAATGCCCCCAACCATCGCGCTCCGACCAGTGAATAATCTCTTTTTCATTATTAATCAACGCAATGCCATTGAAATCGATATAGGTGTTTAAGCGCTCCTCAATAACCGTTTTTACCTCGCCCGTTCTAATATAAACATAGCAAACATCTATCCGCTTAAGGTCGCGGGAGGTGCGCTGAAAGTAAAGCCTGTCATTGTACTTGGAGATCCAACGGGTTGGTATATAGTCGTCATCGCGCTCGCTGGCCAACCGGCGATAGTTCAGTATTGAAACATCCTGATCCTTAAAAGCTTTGATATCGGGTTTTATCACCGTATCCTTATTATTCATGTCAAAAATAAGGATTTCGTCCTGTGGCGCTTCCTTCTCACCCGGCATGTGATACTTGTAGGTTTCCAAGGTTGGCCTTGGATTGCTAAGAGTCTTGATCACCCATAAATCCTTAACCTTACGCTGGTCGGTACGAACAATGGCGAAGTAACGCGAGTCGTGCGACCATGTAATGTAAGCTGGCTTACGGTTATCCTTGTTCTTAACCTCATCTACATTATCCTCCTCCTTGGTTGAGTAGCCGTAACTATAGTACTTCTCGCCATCGGTGGTTAGCTGATGCTCTACAATGGTCGAATCCTTCTCGTTTTTCTTAGCCTTTTCGTAGTTCTCCTTGTCCATCCAGAATAGATTGTGGTTCTTGCTGTAAACCACATACTCGCCATTAGGCGAGATACTTGCCCATTCAGGATTTTCCTTTGGTTTCTTATAATCGTCGAGCAGGGTTACCTTGCGGGTGCTCAAATCATACTCAAAGTAATACGTTTTCTTGTCCTTTTTGGCCTTGGCTTTATCGTCCTTTTTCTGCTTCATGTCATTCTCCTCATCGTCGGTTTTATCTTCTTCAACCAACGTGCTTTTTACCTCAAACTGAATGACAGTCTCGTTTTTAATGAACTTGATTTTTTGTATAGGTAGATGCTGCGCATCGAACGGCTCCTTGGTGAGCCTTGAGAGCTGAGCAGCCATATCGACATTATCGAAAAGTGGCGATTTTGTCCTTTTGGCTGGGTCAACAATGTAATAGTTTTTACCCTCAGGGGTTTCGTAGCTATACCAGAAACGCGTACTCTTCTTAAGCCAGTGGGCATCAACGCTGGTGCTAAAAACCATTTTATCAATCTTTTTTGGCGAAAAACGCGCAGGTAGTTCATAGTTAGCTTTGGTGACAGGCGTTAACTGGCCAATAGCCAACGATACGCTCATAGCCAATGCGAATAGCAACAAAAAATGTTTTTTCATGATTTTAAGATTTGAGTTGATTAAGTTTTATACCTTTGATTCCAATAGTTACCCTACGTTTAATTAAACCTTGTACAATATACAAAATCATACCAATAAAAATCATGAAACGGATTGTTGCATTTTTATTTACCATATATCCTTTAATAGGATTTTCACAGTACTTTCCGGTTACAGTAGCTGAAGGGAGTAATTTCCAGTCCACATCAACCTACAACGATGTTATGAACTTTATAAAGATGCTGGAAAAGGCATCGAGATACATCAGGGTTGAGACCATTGCCACCAGTACCGAGGGTCGCGATATTCCCCTGCTCATTGTGGCTAATCCCATCCCTAAAAGCCCCCGCGAGGTGGGCAACAGGATTGTGGTTTACATACAAGCCAACATCCATGCCGGCGAGGTTGAAGGGAAGGAAGCATCGCTCATGTTTGTTCGTGACCTGTTAAAAAATCCCACCAATCCATTACTTAAAAATATTGTCCTGCTGGTTTGCCCCATCCTCAATGCCGACGGCAATGAACGTATAAGCACCAAAAATCGTCCCCAACAGAATGGCCCGGTAAATGGCGTTGGAGTTAGACATAACGGCCAAATGCTCGACTTAAACCGTGATGCCATGAAGCTTGAGAGCCCCGAGATGCTTGGTGTGGTTACCAATGTACTAAACCGCTGGGATCCTGCCATTGTTATGGATTGCCACACCACCAACGGATCGTACCATCAGGAGCCGGTTACCTTTACATGGATGATGAACCCCAACGGCAATCGCGAACTTATTAACTATATGCGCGATAAGATGATGCCCTGGGTATCCTCTCAGCTATCGGTTAAGTATAAAACGCTAAACTGTTTCTACGGCGAATTCATTGACCAAAAGGATTACGAAAGGGGCTGGATATCGTACGCCTCGGAACCCCGCTACTTCACCAACTACGTTGGTTTGAGGAACAGGCTGAGTATTCTGAACGAGAACTACGTTTATGCACCATTTGACGAGCGGGTTTACGGTTGCTACAACCTCATAGCATCGGTTTGCGATTACGCCATGCAACACCCTAAGGAGATAAAGGATTTGCTCGCTAAAACCGATAGGGTGGCCATGCAGACGCCTAAAGCCACACCCAATCCCGAATTTGCTATAACCTACGAGGGCAGGCCTACGCCCCAATGGGTAACCATCCTTACCTACGAGGCCGAAGCCTATACCGATGATCAGGGGCGCGAACGATTCCGCAAAACCGACCGCAAGCGAACGGTAACGGTACCCTACATAGCCGACTACTACCCCACCTCAACCATTCCGTTCCCTTTTGCCTACATAGTCCGAAACGACAAAGCCGTAACTAATCTTCTTAAAAACCATGGCATTCAGCTCCAACCCATAGCCGATACTGTTACCCTAAGTGTTGAACAGTTTACAATTGACTCACTGAAACCTTCACCGCGCCTTAACCAGGGCCATTACAACAGCATTATAAGTGGCAAATATGTAAGGGTAAACAAGCTCTTTAACACCGATTACGTAGTGGTAAAAACTACACAGCCACTGGGACAGCTGGCCGCCTACCTGCTTGAACCGCAATCGGACGACGGGCTGGTGTTCTGGAATTTCTGGGATCGCTACCTTGTGCCGCAGTGGGGGAATTACTATAACCCCGTTCCGGTGTATAGGATAGTAAATGAAAACGATTTGGCAAGAGCGCTGAACCTTAAAAACCATTAGGTTAGATAAGGATAAAGGATAAAGTGTAAAGATTCAAGATTCAAGATTCAAAATTCAAGATTCAAGATTCAAGATTCAAAATTCAAGATTCAAAATCAAAATTCTCGAGCCATCCATCAACCGTCAACAATCAGCCATCAACTTAACAGACCCTTCTAAATCTACCCTGAAAGGGGAGACTTTGGCTACGCAATAAAACTAACCAACTGCAAACCCCTCTCCTTTCAGGAGAGGGGCTGGGGTGAGGTCGTTTTCCTCGACCAACAACCAACGTTTCCAGCCCCGTAGGGGCGAAATATTGGTAACCCCATGGCAACCCCCAAATGTATGGCGATGCACGCCATGCATAATCTAAAGAGTAAGGGGGAAACGTTGCATCGCAACCGAAAAGCATGGCTAAGAGCCATTTAAACACCCTTTCTTGTCTCGATACAAGAAAAAACCAAAGAAGATCAAGGCTGAAAGGCCCTAAGATAAATAGTATATATACTCATGTGTCTCAAAAAAGTTTACAAAAAATTAAAAGTCCGTTTGATGATTTGTAAAAAAATAATATTTTTGTATAAATAAACCTTACAAAAAGTACGGTTATACACCAAAAATGGATGTATATAATTACTTTTGGTAAGGTTATAAATGAGTTGTGGGCAATTTTATAAAGACACAGTCAGCAAATTGAAATGGTATGTTAAAAAGAAAAAATTATATAGTATTATTTACTGGATTCATTATCTGTATTGCATTAGTAAACTGCAAATTGAAAGAGAATCAAACTATTAAAAGCAATGATTCACTTGGTATTGAGACGAAAACAGAAATTAAAAGTGATTTGATTTTAAAACTGTACAAAATCTATTCTAATAATCCAAAAACAGATTCAATATTAAATTACTTACTAATTCACGGACAGATTGTTGACACAATTGCAGAAGACGAAGTATCTGCTTTAACATTAATTATAGACTCAACAAAAAACACACTAAGATTTGAAAGTTATTATAAAGTTGGCAACAGTTCGTCGATTGTAACCGAATATCGTGCGATAAGACTCAATAATTCAATAAAATTAATACATTCGAAATTTGTTGGAACAAGGGCTTTTACTTCTCAAGATGTGTTTGAGGTTTACAACTTTGATTCTACTAATAACAAGCTTAACCCTGATAACGTAATAATTAAACAATTTAATGTGTCAATTAAAGACTTCTTTTCTCCTGAAACGCCTGATTCTATAATTGACGAATTCTCTACTCATGGAGATAATTTTTTTCATATTGTCTATAATGCTGATGGTATTGCAGAAAGCATTATTGATGACCACTATGGTTTCAGCAATATGAAAGAAAACAAATGGATTTTAGGAAATACAATTAGATTTGGTATTAAAGATGATAAAATAATACGCATTGGACCGTTTTATGAAGAATAAAAAACTGCCCACAACACGTGGTTACATCTACTGGGGCTGATGATGCAGATACGAAAGTTTTTAGTAATTTAGTGTAGTTTTTAACGTGGGATGACGCCGTTGGCGGTTAACTCCCCAGCAGTTGTAACCACGGAACCGTTATCGGCAACCCTATTTTTCGACAGTGCATCGTCAAAATTAACTGACTAATAATGAAAAACTGTTTAAAATTTAAACAACTTGTAGTGAGTTTTGAAAGTTAAAAAAAAGTAACTTTGAAGGCTATTAAATAACAAAAGAACTATGCTTACAAAAGAATATATCAAAGACCTGAAAAACAACGGCAACGGTGCTATTGGACGCCTTTTTAAAGACTATAAAGACAGCAGTTCTTTGATTTTCATTCTTGAAAACTTAGGGAAATTACCGAAAGACTTTGACGGAAGCTTCTTGCCTGACTTACTTGAACATAAAAACCCGACCGTAAGACTTTGGGCGGTTAAGACCATTGGGAAATTGGGGAATGAAGAGTATTTGCCACTTCTTGAACAAACTGCCCTACACGACAGCGATACAAACGTAAGGCGTGAAGCCGTATCGTCAATTGGACGAATGAGAACAAGAAAAGGGCAAACTATATTGACAGAAATTCTGCAAGACAACGACCCAAAAATTGTTTGCCAAGCTATTCGTGGACTACTTGTATTCAAAGGAGATAGCCAAGTTGATGCCAGCTTAAAATCATTGCTAAATCACGAAAATGAAATGGTGCGGACTGTTATATACAAAGAATATTTCGCTGAACAGAAAGACAAAAACGCTCAACCACACACCGAGACATATGACTACTTAAGAAATGTAGTCGTTAATGCCGATACAATTGAAACAATGAAATTACTCAAAGACGAGAGTATTCATCTGACATTCACGTCACCGCCTTACTATAACGCCCGAGATTATTCAATATATCCAAGTTATAAGGCATACTTAGAATTTCTTGCAGAAGTATTTAAAGAAGTTCATCGAATTACAAAAGAAGGCAGATTTTTAATTGTAAACACTTCGCCAATAATAATACCAAGAATTAGCAGGGCTCACAGTAGTAAGCGCTATCCTATTCCTTTTGATATTCACCCATATTTAATAGAAATGGGTTGGGAGTTTATTGACGACATTGTATGGATGAAACCTGAAGCAAGTGTAAAAAATCGCATTGGTGGCTTCCAACAGCATAGAAAACCACTTGCTTATAAACCTAATTCAATTACTGAATATTTGATGGTTTACAGAAAATCTACCGATAAACTTTTAGATTGGAACATTCGCCAATACGATTGGCAAACTGTTCAAGACAGTAAAGTTCCTGAAGGCTATGAGACAACAAACGTTTGGAAAATTGACCCTTGTTTCGACAAAGTTCATTCAGCAGTTTTCCCTGTAGAGCTTTGCAAAAGGGTTATTCAATATTATTCATACAAAGGAGACTTAGTTTTTGACCCTTTTGCAGGTAGCGGTACAGTTGGTAAAACAGCAAAAAGTTTAGGACGATATTTTTTCCTAACAGAAAAAGACAAAACATACTTTGATTATATGAAATCAAAAAAATCAAAGGAAATATTCGACAAAATTGAAACAAAATTTTTAACTCTTGATGAGTTCAAAGAAACGATAAAGTAATTATGCCACTAAATACAGACGCAAAGAAAAATATCATCAAAAAAGTCATTTCGAATCAAGATTACAGAGATGAAGTTTTGGTTATTATTGATGACATATTTTTAGACTATTGTATTAGCTTTTTCAAGCAAGTTGTTTATGCAAAAATTGATACTCTTGGCGAGAAATCTGATTGGTATAAAAAAGTGTTTTTAAATCCTGATTTACCGAAAGAACAAATTGCTATTAATTCAGGGTTAAATATGAAATCAATTACAAATGCTTTCAACTCATCCAAAAAAGAAGTCGTTTTACAAGCCTCATATGATAACTACAACAGGTTACAAAAAACTATCAATGATTTGGTTTCCAACGGTAATAATTTTGAAATAAAACTTTCCATAAAATTCAAAGACGTTGCAGTTGATTTAACAGTAGCAGAAAGTTTAATCGTAATTAATACTATTGCAGTTAAACGAGCAGAAATTCGTGGCGGTATGTGGAGTGCAGTCGGTAAACAAGTTGAAAAGCCATTAATGACAACTCTCTGTATGCTTTTCAATGTACCGTTTGAATATCATACACAAGAAGGTAATCCAGAAAGTTTTAGAGAAGTAGATTTTTATGTGCTTTCAAGAGATGGTAAAAAACTTAGAACAGAAGTAAAGTTAATGGGCAAAGGGAATCCGGAAAGTGCGGATGCAATTTTTGCAAGAGAGCCTGCTATTTTTTTAGCAGATAAACTTTCAGATAAAAATAAAAAGCAAGCTGAAATGCTAAATGTTCAGTGGATAGAGTTGAGAAATGATGGCGGTTATAGACGATTTCAAGACGTGCTTAATGCTTTAAATGTGCCAAACAGTGATTTTAACGGAGATTTAAACACACGTTTAGACGAAATATTGAAAGAAATTTATGGCGAGTAAAATAACGAAAGACAGAAGGGCTGCCGATAACAGCGTGTTGCCGCAATTGGCGGTGACGTGTAAAATTGAAGCTGAGTGCTGCTATAAAATATTTGTGCTGGGTGACAGCGAAGTGCTCCAAAATCGCCAACTTCGGCAACACGCAAACCGTTAGCAACTATTATAAGAACCTACATAAAACATAGATTATGGGAATATTTGACAAATTATTTAGTAGAAAAGAAGTTGAAACAAAGGCTTTTATAGATGGAATTGAGTTTGAGAAATTTGTTATAAATGCAAAGAAAAGTGGATCACATGAAGGCATATTCAAAATATGGGAAAACGTTTTGAGCCTAAATGAATGGTATTTAATCTCGACTAAAGAAGGTGAAAATCCAGATAATGATTTCGTTGGTCATTTTGACCAAAAGAATTTCTGGATGTACATATTTACTACAAAGTCAAAAGCACAAAGTTACATCGACAATGCATCAAATAAAATAAACTTTCAGATTAGCCCCAAGCCAGTTATAAATGTATTGAGATTATTATATGGTTCATCAAGAGGTGCGACATTTGGACTTTATGTGAATGAGACCGATAGAGAAATAAATGCTCATTTTAATATTCCAATTGTTCCCTTAGAGCAGATAATTAAAGATGTTAAACCAGAACTTGCAAATAATGTTTTTGCGGCAGAGGTCTTTTCATTATCTAATGACAAAAAACTTAATTCAAATGACTTCAGTATTGATGAATTAACAAATAAGGCAAAAGAATCAGGAAAACCTGAGGACATTTATAAACTTTGGCATGCAGCTTTGAGTTTGGATGAATGGCACTTTATTGCAAAATACAAAGAGAATATTCAGGAGATAAAACCATTTCTTGGAGTTGTTGATGATACTGGCTGGGCTTTCGTATTTACAGATAAAGACAAAGCTCAGGAATATGCTAAAACGACTGTTAACGAAGGTTTTCTTGACCCCAATGGAAGTGCAATAATAATTCCAATGGAAACAGAGAATGCAATCAAATACCTATTGAATCTTAAATCGGCAGGAGTTTATGGTGTCAGAATTAATGAGTTAAATGGTTGGTTTGCTCCTCTTCATGACCTTCCAGTGATAATAAATTGGTTAAATAAAAAATAACAGTTGCTAACAAAAACTATATGTCAATTGCCGTTTCCGTGCTGACAACAAGCCAAGTAGCCCGCAACAGCGGCGGTGCGGCTCGACAGGAAAGCAACCCGCAGTCGGCAACTGCATATAGTTCCGTCCGTTAAACCCAAAAGCCGCCCAGCTCAATTAACGCTGTGGCGGCTTTTGGGTTAACTTTGAGCCGATGACGAGAATTGAACTCGTGACCCCTTCCTTACCAAGGAAGTGCTCTACCCCTGAGCTACATCGGCAGGTGGTGGGGAGAGCAGGATTCGAACCTACGAAGGCATAAGCCAGCAGATTTACAGTCTGCCCCAGTTGGCCACTTTGGTATCTCCCCGACGCTTTCAAAAATCGCGTTGCAAAAGTAGTAATTTTAGCAAAACCAGCAAGAGCCCATTGCCATTGAACTTGAAAAAATTTACGGCAAAAACCAAAGGAATTGATAATCAGCACTAACATGAATTCACCGGTAAATCATTTAAGCCGAGTTTTTAATATTTAACATCGTAAATAAACTTTTACTCATAAAAAAAATCTAACTTTCATAAAAATCAACTTTACACAAAAAAAACAATAACCATGAAAAAACTGTTACTCTGGGTAGTGGCTATAGCCTTAACCATTACAATGGTTCAGGGGCAGGAAGCCCGATTAATGCGTTTCCCGGCCGTTAACAACAACCAGGTTGTTTTTAGCTATGCTGGCGATTTGTATTCCGTTCCGCTAACGGGTGGTATTGCCCGCAAGCTAACCACCCATGTGGGTTACGAGATGTTCCCGCACTTTTCGCCCGATGGCAAAACCATTGCCTTTACGGGTCAATACGATGGCAACACCGAGGTTTTCAGCATTCCCGCTGAGGGTGGTACACCAAAACGATTAACCTATACGGCAACCCTAAAACGCGACGATATCTCGGACCGTATGGGGCCTAATAATATTGTTATGGCATGGACTCCCGATGGCAGCAAGATTGTTTACCGCTCACGCAAGCAAAGCTTTAACGATTTTAAGGGGCAACTTTTCATGGTTCCTGCCAGCGGTGGCATGAGCGAGGAGGTTCCCCTTTCTACGGGTGGCTTTTGCTCTTTCTCGCCCGATGGGAAAAAGCTTGCTTTCAACAGGGTTTTCCGCGAGTTCCGCACATGGAAATACTACAAGGGTGGTATGGCCGACGATATCTGGATTTTTGATTATGACTCGAAAGAGGTTATTAACGTAACCAACAACCCCGCACAGGACATCATTCCCATGTGGATTGGTGATGAAATCTTCTTCCTATCGGACCGCGACCGAACCATGAATCTTTTTGTGTACAACACCAAAACCAAGAACATCGAAAAGGTTACCAATTACACCGATTACGATATCAAGTTCCCCTCGTTTGACCAGAATACCATTGTTTTTGAAAAAGGCGGATTCCTATTTGCTTTTGATGTAAAAACGCGTACAACCCGGAAAATAAACATCACCATAACCGACGATCTGAACTACTCACGCCCCTCGCTGGTTGATGCAAGCAAGCGCATCACCAATGCCGACCTATCGCCCAATGGCGAACGGGTAGTTTTTAGTGCACGTGGCGATGTTTACACTCTACCATCGGAAAAGGGTATTACTTACAACCTAACTGCTTCATCCGATGTCCATGAGCGCGAAGCCACTTGGTCGCCCGATGGTAAATGGATTGCCTACCTCTCCGATAAAACAGGCGAGTACGAGGTTTACATCCAACCCCAGGATGGAAGTATGCCCGCTATTCAGGTAACCTCGGGCATTAACAACTACATTTTTGGCATAGAGTGGTCACCCGATAGTAAAAAAATCCTATTTAGCGATCGATTGGGTAGGCTACAGTATGTTGATATAGAAACTAAAGCCGTTACCCTGGTTACTAAGGGTAAGTATGGCTTGGTAAACAGCTATAGCTGGTCGCCCGATAGCAAATGGATTGCCTACTCTACCTCCGATGCTAACCGATTCTCAGTGGTTTACATCTATAACATTGACTATAAGACCACCAATTCTGTTACCAATGGCTGGTTCTCATCGTATGGGCCGGTCTTCTCAAACGATGGCAAGTACCTGCTTTACGTATCGGATAGGGAGTTCAATCCCATTTACAGTAACACGGAGTGGAATCACGCCTATGTTGACATGAGCAACATATACATAGTGATGCTCTCCAAGGATACACCCTCACCCTTTGCCCTTGAAAATAACGAGGTAAAACCCGATATAAAAGCAGAGCAGCCCAAGGACAAAGATTCAGCCAAAAAACCAGCCAAAACAGAGGAGAAGCCAAAGCCTGAAGTACAGCCAGTTAAAATCGATTTTGACGGTATTGAGAATCGCACCGTGGAGTTACCGGGCAAAGCAGGCCGATACTACAACATCTACTGTATTGATGGCAAGATTTACTACAATTACTCCAGCTCCAAGGATCGCCAACCAGTGGCCATGATGTACGATCTGAAAAAACAAAAGGAGACTGAACTGGGTGAATCCATTAGGTTCACCATTTCATCGACCGGGAAAAAGATGCTGGTATCGAAAAACCGCACCTATGCAGTAATCGACATGCCAACTGGGAAAATCAACATGGAAAAGACTGTTGATTTAAGCGATATGAAGGTTTGGGTTGATTATCGCAAGGAGTGGAAACAAATATTCGACGAGAGCTGGCGTCAGATGCGCGATTTCTTCTATGTAGAGAACATGCATGGTGTAGACTGGAAAGCCATTCACGATAAATACGCTGTACTGGTACCCTACGTTAACCACCGCAACGATCTAACCTATATCATTGGCGAAATGATTGGCGAGCTGAATGTTGGTCACGCCTACGTGAATAGCGGCGACAAACCGGAACCTGAACGGATTAAAACCGGATTACTTGGCGCAAAGCTAAGCAAGCATAGCAGTGGTTACTTCAGAATTGATAAAATTCTTGAAGGCACCAACTGGAGCGATGCGCTTCGGTCGCCCCTCAACGAGATTGGCGTCAATGTGAAGGAGGGCGACTATATAATTTCAGTGGATGGAGTTGACCTCAAAAATATTCCCGATATCTACACCACCCTTATCAATAAAGCCGATAAAACTGTTGCGCTTGTTGTGAACAGTACACCACAGGCTAACGGGGGTCGCAAAGTTCTTGTAAAACCCATAGCCGATGAGTCGGAGCTCTACTACTACACCTGGGTGCAGAACAACATACGCAAGGTAAACGAGGCCACCAATGGTGAGGTGGGCTACATCCACATTCCCGATATGGGGGTTGCCGGTCTAAATGAGTTTGTGAAGTACTTCTACCCTCAGCTCACCAAAAAGGCTTTAATAATTGACGATAGGGGTAACGGCGGCGGAAATGTATCGCCAATGATACTGGAGCGGTTAAGCCGTGTGGTTTACCGCATGACCATGCGTCGCGGATTCGAACAGCCATCAACCATACCTTCGGAAACCCACTACGGGCCAAAGGTAGTGCTAATTGATCGCTACTCCGCTTCCGATGGCGACCTATTCCCATACGGGTTCAAAAAGTTGGGACTTGGCCCTCTTATTGGCGTTAGGAGCTGGGGTGGTGTAGTAGGTATTTCCAGCTCGCTTCCCTTTGTTGATGGCGGCGATCTTCGTAAACCCGAATTCACCAGCTTTAGCTCCGATACAGGCGAGTGGATTATTGAGGGGCATGGCGTTGATCCCGATATTGAGATTGACAACGACCCTTACAAGGAGTACATGGGACAGGATGATCAGCTAAATAAGGCTATAGAGCAGATCAAGGTGATGCTTAAGGACTACAAGCCTCTCCCACAAATACCGCAAGCACCTGATAGGTCGAAGTAACGGAACAAAAAACGGGTTGAAAATATCAACCCGTTTTTTATTTACTTTTTTATATCGTAGTAACAGCGCTGGGGGGAATGCAGCTTCCCCTCGGCAACCAATTTCTTGATAGCCTTTTCCACCTCTTTCTTTTCAACACCGGAGGCTTCGGCAATCTCACCTGCTTTCATCGGCTTACCAGCCGATTTGAGGGTTTGAATTACTTTCTCATTTGCATCCATAGTACAGGTATTTTAGTTTAACAGCTATTTATGAGGATGAAACATCATGATAGTTTCCCGTAGGTACTGGTTATCGAGGTGGGTATAAATCTCGGTGGTTTGAATCGATTCGTGACCAAGCATCTCCTGAACGGCGCGCAAATCGGCCCCACCCTCAATTAAATGGGTGGCAAATGAATGCCTGAGCGTGTGCGGGCTAATGTTCTTTTTGATTCCAGCCAAAGCAGCATACTTTTTTATGATGGTAAAAACCATTTCGCGGGTAAGCTTTCGGCCCCAGCGGTTAAGAAAAACAATATTTCGCGATTCCGAATCAATGCGGGCATCAATGCTATTGCGTTGCGAAAGATACATGTTGATGTCGGTAATGGCCTTTGTGCCAATGGGAACGAGGCGTTCCTTATCGCCCTTACCAATCACCCTGATAAATCCATCGGTAAAAAACAAATCGGTAAGCCTTAGCGATACCAACTCCGATACACGCAGCCCACAGCTATATAGCGTTTCAATAATGGCCTTATTCCTGTGCCCATCGGGCTTACTCAGGTCGATGGCTGACTCCATGGCATCAATTTCGGCCACGCTAAGAACTTCAGGCAGTTTTCGGCCAATTTTAGGTGTGTCAATCAATTCAGTGGGATCGGTATCAATCACCTCCTCCAAAAGCAAATACTTAAAAAATCCCCTGACCCCCGAAAGAATCCGAGACTGTGATCGTTTATTAAGCCCCATATCGTGCAGCTGAGCGAGGAACTCTTCCAAATCGTGTCGCTGCAACGATTCCGGTTCAATCCCCTTCCCTTCGGCAAATAGGCGAAGCTTCTCCATATCGGTTCGGTAAGCATCAATGGAGTTTTTTGAGAGCGATTTCTCGAGCCGTAAAAAGTTGATGTATTCGTCTATGGCATTGCTCCAACCCATTGTTTAGCCTTATATTTCCACAAATATATGCATTTGACATTAATGATTTTATCGAAATATTTAAATGACATATATCAATGCTAACTAGTGTTAAAATTATGTAAATTGTACATGTAAACCAAAACAAAAAAACCATGGTAAACTCCGATTTAGTTGCAACAGGGCTAATTGTTGCATACACCATTTACAGCTTGGTGGCAATTAGCCTATTTGGTTGGTTTGCTTACCGAATAACAAAACCAACTAAGAAGCCAGTGATAAAACCTGTGCTATTCTACTCATTTACCACATTGCTTATTATTATTGGTGTTTCGCTCCACCTCACAACCATGCACACCATCCCATGGGTTAAGCTAGAGATGGATGCATCAAAAATCAACCCGGATAGATTGATTAAAATGGAGGTAGATAGTTTTAAATTCTACCTTCTCACCGATTCAATCCCTCAGGAATTACCCACTGCTGAACCCATAAAGGTTAAAGAGGGAGAAACGGTAATGTTCGATGTGTACTCCAAAGACCTTACCTATGGATTTGGGTTGTTCAGACCCAACAACACTATGGTATTGCAAATGCAAGTTCTACCGCTCTACAGCAATAAAATTATCTGGAAATTTACCGAGAAAGGAACTTTTACTTTGCGCTCAACCGAGTACGCGGGGCCTAAAAGCACCCAAATGATTATTCCAAACTTTATTACAGTAGAATAAAAAAATGATGTGGTATGAAAAAGATAATCGACACACTGATAAATGGTAATGAGGTAAACGGACGTTTAGCAGGTCTTACCCCATTACAAAAATTAACACTAAGGTTTGCCATAGTATCGCTCCTTTACTATGGTTTTGCTGTAATTGAAGGGATGATAATGCGAATAATTCTCGCATCACCTAACTCGATGGTTGGCTTAATACCCGAACACCAGTACTTTGCGATCTTAACAGCACATCCTTTAGTTGGAATTTTTGGAGCCACCTATACTCTTGTTTTTGGGGCATTCTACTTTGCCTTACCTTTTCTGCTCAAAAAACCACTATGGGGATTTAAAGCCGCAAACTGGTCGTTTTGGTTAATTACGGTTGGGGTTTTTGTTTTCTGGTTTGCAGGTTTCCTTTCCCATTACGGACCCCTTTATACTCTATACTGGCCGCTTCCTGCTGACTTTAACCAGTTTGGGCCATGGGGAGGAACGTTCTTTATCCTGGGTATTGCCCTGGTGATGGTAGCCTCAATTATTTTTGTGGTTATTGTCTTTAAAACTATTACCTATACACCCAAGGGGTGGGAAAAACAACCCGGTGGGTCGCTATTGGCGTCGGCCTTAGGCGTAAGTGGACTAGTAAGCCTTTTCCGTAAAAAGGAAAATCGCAAGCAACATCAAGTGCCTTTACCTGTTGCAGCTATTGCTCGAGGGTCAGTTGACGTATTTTTAAATGCAGGTATTATCACGTTTACGGGAGTGCTTATTCTGGTTTACCTAGTTGGACATATCTTAGGATTCAACCTTCAAAACTCTTGGGTTGATGCTCTTCTTTATAAAAACATGTTTTGGTGGGGGCTCGACCTAATTGCCGACGGTTTAGTTTTAATTTTTGTTGCAGGTACATGGTACCTCTTGGCTATGCTGATTACCGGCGTTAAGAACGTTTACATGGAGAATGTAGCTCGGGCGCTACTGCTGCTCGAATTGGTGGTATCCTGGACAGTATGGTCGCATCACCTGCTTTCCGATCAGGCTCAGCCCCTAATGCTAAAACTTGTATCAGGTCAGTTTGTAACAGCCTTTGAACTTATAACACAAGGGTTGGCGCTTTTCATAAGCTTGGTAACCCTTTGGAATGCCCGACCGCTAAAATGGACTCCTGAACTAAAATTCTTCCTGGGAGGTTTACTTGGTTTTGCCCTTGCGGTAGCAGCAGGCATCATTCAAGCCGACATGGGAATGAACCGAATACTACATAACACCCAATGGATTGTTGGGCCTCATGTACATGTTGCCGTTCTAATTGGGCTAACCATGACCCTTTATGCTGTTGTTTACAAACTATTACCGGTATTAACCAATGGCTTAAACATTTATAGTGTTAAACTAACATCATGGCATTTCTGGTTACACCTGATTGGAGGTATAGGAATGGGCGCTTTCATGGGCATGGCCGGACTTAAGGGAATGCTTCGTAGATCTATATACTACAATGGCGAGTTTGAAATCTTTATGGTTTTGGCAGCATTGGCAGGTGCCGCTCTTTTGATTGCATATTTGTCTTACTTCTTTAATCTTGTCCTTACTATTGGAATTAAAGGAATTATTGAAATTTTCAGACCATCAAAACTTCCTAAGGAACAATTACTTCCCGAATAATTATTAAAATTAAATACGTGAAAGGGCTATCGAATTATGATAGCTCTTTACTTTTTCACAAAGTTTAACAAAAACTTGAGTATTTTTGCATAAAATTCCGAGTTATGCTTAAACGTACTAAAATTGTTGCCACCATATCCGATAAGCGTTGCGATGTTGATTTTATAAAATCCCTATACCAAGCGGGGATGAATGTAGCCCGGTTGAACACCGCACACATGAACCCCGAATCGGCAAAAAATCTGATTACCAACATCCGGAGTGTTTCTGAGAACATCGCTATACTTGTCGACACCAAAGGACCCGAGATTAGAACATCCTCAAATGGTGAAGAGGTAAGGGTGGAAACCGGAATGAAGGTAAAAATTATTGGCAACCCCGAAGGAGCCTCCGGAAACGACACCGTGTACGTTAGCTACCCTAATATTGCTGCTGAAGTACCAGTTGGGAACACCATTCTTATAGATGATGGCGAAATTGAGTTGAAAGTAATTGACCAAAGTGACAACACCCTCTACTGCGAGGTAACAAACTGCGGCACCATTAAATTGCGCAAAAGCGTCAATATTCCTAACGTTCACATTAACCTACCATCGCTAACCGAGAAAGATAAAGCATTTGTTCAGTTTGCCATTGAAAACAACATTGATTTTATTGCTCACAGCTTTGTCCGTAACAAGCACGATGTGCTTGAAATCAAGGAGATACTCCATAAGCACAACAGCCCAATTAAAATCATTGCCAAAATTGAGAATCAACAAGGGGTTGACAATATAGACGAGATACTTGACCACGCCTACGGCGTAATGGTTGCCCGCGGCGATTTGGGAATTGAAATCCCAGCCGAAAAACTTCCAATAATCCAGCGCCGAATTGTACGTAAGTGTATTGAGAGCAAAAAGCCCGTTATTATTGCAACTCAGATGCTGCACACCATGATTGAGCATCCACGCCCCACCCGTGCTGAAATTAGCGATATTGCCAATGCAATCTACCAACGTACCGATGCCATTATGCTAAGCGGTGAAACCGCTTACGGTCAGTATCCAGTTGAAGCGGTAGAAGTAATGACCCGCGTTGCCCGCGAAGTGGAAGAGGCCCAAGAGGCTGACCTTTCAGTAAATCTGGTTCGCATTAACAACGAGGTTACAGCAACCCTTGCTAAAGCAGCTGTTAGGGCTTGTTCATCGCTTCCCATAAAAGCAATTATTGTTGATACCCTAACCGGTCGTACTGGCCGTTACCTTGCCGCTTTCCGCGGTCGAATTCCCATTTACGCCATTTGCTATAAGCAGCATGTTATGCGTGAATTGGCAATTTCGTATGGTGTTGAGGCGGTGTATATGGAACCCCGTACCTCACGTGACCATTTCCTTACCGATGCTATTGGCACCATGCTCGAACGCCGCAAAATTGCCTCGGAAGATATGGTGCTAATCATTGGCGGTAGCTTTGGGCCAAGCAATGGCGCATCGTTTATGGAAATAAGCAAGGTGAAAAATCTTGTTGCCAAGAAGTAAAAAATGCACGGTTCTATTGGCAAATCAGCATATATAATCATAGCATTACCTGCTACAATGCTTATTTGTCGAACAGTTTACCCTCAAAAAATGCCCAAAGCATTCTACCGGGCCGAGGCTGCACTTGAACTCAACCAAACAATGGATGCCCTTGCCTGGGCCGACTCATGCTTCAATGCCAAACCCTACCGTTACCAGTATTATCTTATTAAAGGAAAAGCTCTCTTACAAGCCAATCGGTACAGTGAGGCTGCTGAGGTTTTTTTGCAGGCGGAAAAGCAACGCGCTGGCATTGCATCGTATCATTTGGCAAGAACATATTGCCTCATTAGCGATACAATAAACTGCATAGAATGGACACGGCAGAATTTACAATCGATTTACCGGGAACCCGAAAGTAGCTACCTACTCAACAACGACTTTAAATTTGCACATTCCCTTAAGGAATGGCAAAAAATTTGGGATACTGAATGGTACTCCTCAATTGAAAGGGATATACATTATGCCAGATACCTTATTAGTAATCAAAACTATGACGAGGCTATAGAACTCCTTAACAAAAGGATAAAAAGCCAAAGATCTAAAGCAGAACTATTTGAGTTGCGTGGACGTGCACACCTACATGCCGGTAACTTTTCACTTGCTCTAAAGGATTTTGAGAACGCATACCATCGCAACAAAAGGAATTATGGGAACTTGGCACTGCAGGCCGAAGCACAATACAACCTTAACCAAAACGGTAAAGCATTAAACCAAATTGAGCAAGCAATTAATAAATCGGGAGGGAATCCTGAATACTTGCGGATAAAGGCAAAAATCCTCAGCAAGCTTAATCGCTGGAGCGAGGCTTATGAAACCCTAAAGGAATACCTTGAGTATTACCCCAATAGTACCGAGGCAAATATAACCCTAGCGCGATGTGCGTATGAGTCAGGATACTATACCGATGCCCTACTGGCAATTGCAAAAATGCTAAAGTTTGCACCCAATAACGTAGAGCTAATTCTGCTCCGGGGCAAGATATACCTAAAAACTGACCAACCCCGACAAGCTATTATCGACTTTGAAAAAGCAATCAGCCAAAATTACAATACAGCTGAATCGTACCTGCTCAAAGGGTTAGCTCTGTTAAAGGAGGGTGAAAGGGAAGAAGCCTGTAAATGCTTTTCAATATCGGGGAGTTTGGGTAACATCGATGCTCAAGGGGTATTCTACAATACCTGCAAACGTTAATAGATATTTTTTTTAGATTGTTCACCCACAGTTATAAGAATATTACCAAAAAAACTTGATAGTAATCAAAAGATTGTTTAAAATTGTATAAAATGAAAAAGCATGGAAATAAAAGGTTCAGCAGTAAAAGCAACCCCTGACTTTGTAAAAGCCAACTATATAAACCGCTACTCGGAATGGCTAAAGTCACTACCAAACTCATCGCGCGAAATAATTGAAAAACCAATTTATGCAACAACATGGTACCCGCTAATTGAATCGGTAATCATACCCACACAAAAAGTAGCTGATTTGTTTTACAATGGCGATTATAATAAGGCAGCACGTGAAATTGGAAGGTTTAGCGCCGATATAGCGCTCAAAGGCATATACAAAATATTTGTAAGAATAAGCTCGCCACAGTTTGTTCTAAGTAGAGCATCAAGTATATTTTCCACATACTACCAACCAGCCGACATTAAGGTGGTGGAAAGTACCGATAAGAAAGCAGTACTTCAGCTTGATAAGTTTCATGTTGACGAGAAGCTTATAATGGAGCGGATTGCAGGCTGGATTGAGCATACCCTTGAAATCACCCTTAAATCACCCCTAAAGGTCGACGTGGAGCAAATTGTTAACGGTAAAAACCTCACCGCTCGCATAACCGCAGTTTGGCAATAGCTACAGTAGCTATATAACGATAGCGGATAATTGCTATATTTACAAAAAAAATAGCAATTATGCTGGGATTGGCAGTTAAAAGTTTGGTTCCAGTTCGCAAGGAACCAAACGAAACCACTGAGATGGTTAACCAACTCCTTTTTGGCGAGAAGGTTACAGTTCTTGAGAATTTTAAACAATGGTATAGAATTGAAAGCGCCCTTGACAGCTACCCGGGATGGGTCGATTCCAGGCTTATTGATATAGTACCAGACACAAGCAGCGAAAAAGATCTTTCTAACTTTTCGATTCTTTGGTGGCTGGCCGAGGCCATGAAGATAGATGATAGCTCAAGGTATTTACTTAGTCCGGGTTCGATACTTTACGGGTATTCAGGTAGAAATTTTCATGTAAACGGCTCAAGCTTTGAGGTTACTGGCAATATTCCTTCTCAGCCATCTAACCCTGTGGAGCATATAATCAAAACCGCCCAAACTTTTATAAACACTCCGTACCTATGGGGCGGCAAATCAATTTTTGGCATCGATTGTTCTGGCCTGGTTCAGGTTTGCTTCAGAACCGTGGGGGTATTCCTGCCCCGCGACGCCTGGCAGCAGGTTCAGGTAGGGCAAACTGTTGAGTTTGTTGACCATGCCCAACCTGGCGATATTGCATTTTTCGATAACGAGGAAGGGCGTATTATCCATGTTGGCATTCTGATCAATCCCAACGAGATAATTCACAGTTCCGGCTACGTTCGGATTGATAAATTTGACCACCAAGGAATATACAACCCGCATCTGGGCATATACACTCACAAACTAAGGATCATTAAACGCGTTCTTTAGTTCTGTTAAACATTGGCGTTAAACGGGTCGGTTTTCTACCATCAACAGTTAACAATCAGCTAACAAATAATGCATGCACTTGACTTTAAGTCCATTTTTTGGTATCTTTCAAAATCAGTTTAAATACTCAAGCGTATGCTAAAACATCAGCTTTTGATAGCCATTGCCATTATTGCATTTGCAATTTGGGTTGCCCTTAGAAAACGTGATCAAAATAAATCAGACAACGACGAAAACTCTGATAATGAATAGTTAAGGATGTTTACCTACGAGTACCCCCGAATGCTTGTTACTGTCGATGCTGTTATTTTTAAGGTCGATATGAATTACAAACCCACACATCTTCTGCTCATTGAGCGTGGTAACGAACCCTTTAAAGGGCATTACGCCCTACCAGGTGGCTTCCCCGAAATGCACGAACTCCTTGTGAAGGCCGCCACCCGTGAACTTATGGAAGAAACTGGAATTAGCGGCGTTGAGTTGAAACAAATAGGCGCATTCGACGATATTGACAGGGACCCACGCGACAGGAACATTGCCATTGCCTACTGGGGAGTGGTAAGCGATGATAAAATTTATCCGACTGCTGGCGACGACGCAGCAAGAGCCCAATGGTTTCCGCTTGATAATCTTCCCCCACTGGCATTCGACCATACAAAAATAGTAAAGGCAGCACTTGGCTGCCTTAAGAGAGATATTTCAGAACTGTAAATTGCCTAAACTATCATTCCGGCACCAACTGTTACATTGGTGGCTTCATCTATAAGTATTAAGCTGCCGGTTACACGGTTTTGGCGGTACGAGTCGTAAAACAATGGTTTGGTTGTGCGAATGGTAATGCAAGCAATATCGTTCATTCCTACTGATTTGTCGTTGAAATCCTTTTCCAGCGTATTGATGTTTACCTTATACTTCACCTCCTTTACCATGCAGCGTAAATCGTTGGTGGTGTGCTTTAGGGCATACTTACCACCGGGAACCATGGGTTTATCGCCTAGCCAACATACCATTAGCTCAATATCTTGTCCCTGCTTAATTCCATTCTCTTCAGGAATAATCATGCAACCCCTCGATACATCCAAATCGTCCTCCAAGATAATTGTTCCGGATTGTGGAGCGGTAATTGAATCGAGGTGATCAGTCCAAAAGTCGATACCCTTGATGGTAGTGGTAAAGCCCGAGGGTAACACTTTTACCCTATCGCCAACCCTAAATGTTCCACTTGCCATGCGTCCGGCATAACCCCTGTAATCGTGAAATTCTATTGATTGTGGACGAATAACATACTGAACCGGGAATCGGGCATCGAGCTGATTGTAATCGTTTGATATATACAGATTTTCAAGTAGATACATCAACGTAGGGCCCTGATACCAATCCATGTTTTTGGAACGGTCAACCACATTATCGCCCAGTAGAGCGCTAATGGGAATGAATCGGACATCGTGTAAATCGAGATGCGTTGCAAATTCATGGAATTTCTGCTGAATGCTATCAAAAACATCCTGCTTAAAATCAACTAAATCCATCTTATTGACGCATACAATCACGTGAGGAATGCGGAGAAGCGAGGCAATGTAGGCATGGCGTATGGTTTGCTCAATTACGCCATGGCGGGCATCAACCAGGATAAGAGCTGCATTTGCAGTTGAAGCACCGGTTACCATATTGCGGGTATACTGAACATGACCCGGAGTATCGGCAATAATGAACTTGCGCTTAGGTGTGTGGAAGTACCGGTAAGCTACATCAATGGTTATACCCTGCTCGCGCTCGGCGCGTAGCCCATCAGTTAGTAAAGCAAGGTTGATATACTCTTCGCCCTTCTTTATACTTGCCCGTTCAATTGCCTCCAGCTGATCCTGAAAGATTGCCTTTGAATCGTAAAGTAGTCGACCAATCATAGTGCTTTTGCCATCGTCAACGCTACCGGCAGTGGTAAACCGCAAAAGCTCCATGTCCAGGTACGAACGTTCAATTACTTTATCTTCCATTTGAAAATGATTTAAAGCTAAAAATAACCTTCAATTTTGCGATCCTCCATGGCTGCCTCGGAGCGTTTATCGTCAGCACGACCACCTCGTTCAGTTATGCGCGTAGCAGCCACCTCACGAATAATATCCTCAACGCTACTTGCAACCGACTCAATAGCGCCTGTGCAAGTGGCATCGCCAATGGTACGGAAGCGAACAATACGCTTTTCAGCTTTTTCGGTATCCTTCATCTTCAAGAAGGGTGTTTTGGCATAAAGCACACCATCGCGTTCAAATACTTCACGTTCGTGCGAGAAGTATAGTGAGGGTAAAGCAATGTTTTCCATTAGGATATATTGCCATACATCCATTTCAGTCCAGTTGCTAATTGGAAACACCCTGAAATGTTCGCCCAGATTCTTGCGACCATTGAAAAGGTTCCAGAGCTCAGGGCGTTGGTTTTTGGGATCCCACTGGCCAAACTCATCGCGATGCGAGAAGAAACGCTCCTTAGCCCTTGCCTTTTCCTCATCGCGACGCCCACCTCCCATGGCACAATCTATCTTTAGCTCCTCAATGGCATCGAGCAGGGTAACGGTTTGCAACTTGTTTCGGCTGGCATTGTAACCGGTTTCCTCCACTACCCTGCCCTTATCAATGGAGTCCTGCACGTACCTTACAATTAGCTGCACTCCGGTTTCCAGCACCAACCAATCCCGAAAATCGAGTGTTTCCTGAAAGTTATGGCCGGTATCGATGTGCATTAGGGGGAAGGGAACCTTTGCAGGATAAAATGCCTTACGGGCCAGGTGAAACATCACTATGGAGTCCTTCCCGCCACTAAAAAGCATCACAGGATTTTCAAACTGTGAAACCACCTCGCGTATAACAAACACTCCTTCCGATTCAAGTTCGCGTAAGTGGTTAATTGGCACTTTATTACTCATATCAAATGCGTTTTATTACTTCAATTTAGTAGCAATGTAAGGATTACGTATGGTAGCCTTTTACATGCTGGCAAACTTGGTGTTAACCAAAAAAATCATTAGTTTTCCACTTGCTTCAATCATTTACAACACCTTATAAGCATGGCAAAGATACTCCATACAGTAGTATGAAATGATTGTTATTTATCAACCCATTGCATGAAATGGTTGTATAGGATGTCAGCAGCTTCATTCTCACTTAATTCGGCAGTATTCAAGCGCAAGCTGGGATTCATAGGTGCCTCGTAGCTGTCCGATATCCCGGTGAAATTTGGAAGCGAACCGTTGATTGCTTTGCTGTAATTTCCCTTTATATCGCGTGATTGACAAACCTCCACTGGGGCATCTGCATGTACCTCAAAAAAAGCTCCCTGACCAATAATTGACCTTGCCATTTCGCGCATTGACCGCAGGGGTGATACAAAACAACAAATTGATGTAACACCCTGCGAGTTAAGTAACGCCGCCATGTTAGCCACCCTACGTATGTTTTCCGTTCTATCGGCTGGGCTGAAACCTAAATCGCTACATAACCCCTTTCGAACCTCATCGCCATCGAGCAGCACCACAGGAATTTTAAGCTGGCCAATACGGCCTTGTAGTGCTTTCCCTAGTGTTGTTTTTCCTGAAGCGGGTAAACCTGTTATCCAAACCGTGATAGGTTGCTTGTAAATCATGGAAACTACCTCATATCAATAACTTCAACTCCTTTGTGCTTTTCCACATCAAATTTGAACCTATCGTCACGTAATGGAACGTTTGATTTGAAGTTTTTAATTTGAATGATGTAGTTATTGCCATCCTTGCCCTGATAACGAATAAGGTATGGTTCCAGGGTGTTTGCATCGAACTGCAGTTTAACCGATGAGTAAGGTAAATTCAAGTCGCGAGGGAAGAAATCAACCTCATGCAAAACCCTATTCTTTGATTTCTGCTGCCCGATATACTTATACTTGAAGTTTTTGTCGTAATCCTTAAAAAGCTTCATCGGATCGTCCAAAAAACTGTTCTCCTTAACATTCATCCTTGAAACAGTAACCTCTTTTGCCTCTTTAATGTATTGCCATTTGGTTTGACCGTCGGAAAACACTTCCATGCCCATTAGGTCAAGGTAAAACATTTTACCCTTAGCCAGTATCTTGCCCTGATGGGTATCGGTAATGCGCTCCTGAAGGTTTTCAAGTGTAAAGCTGAAAGTTGCGGAAAGTGATTTAATTTCCTGCATTTTGTTACTAAAACTCCTAACTATTCCATCGGGGTTAACCTCTTGGCTAAAAAGGGTGAACGTCGATGAAATAAATAGCAAACTCAGAATTTGTTTCATTGATCAAAGAATTTATTCGTGCAAAAATACAAAATTTGAAACTAATCTACGGATAAAGTGTTCAAAATGCGTTCCAAAGACACCTCATCAACAATTAAAACCTGTCGGGGTTTGCCACCATCGGCAGGGCCAACAATTCCAGCAGCCTCCAGCTGATCCATAATTCGTCCGGCACGGTTATACCCAATGGAAAACTTGCGCTGGATAAGCGAAGTTGAACCCGACTGGGATTGAACCACTAGCCGAGCGGCATCCTCAAACAGCTCGTCACGCTTCCGCAGGTCTACATCAACAGGGCCATCCTGACCCTCAGGAACATACTCGGGTAACTCATAGGCATGAGGGTATCCGGGCTGGTTACCTATAAAATCGGTAATCCTCTCAATTTCAGGGATATCAACAAAGGCGCATTGCACCCTAACCAAATCGCTTCCGGCAGACACTAACATATCGCCGCGGCCTATTAGATTGTTTGCCCCTGGCGTATCGAGAATGGTTCGGGAATCGACCATTGACGACACCCTGAAAGCAATACGTGCCGGGAAGTTTGCCTTGATAACACCCGTTATGATGTTGGTTGATGGACGTTGCGTAGCAATGATTAGGTGAATACCAATGGCGCGTGCTTTTTGGGCAAGGCGTCCAAGGGGCATCTCAATTTCACGCCCCGCTGTCATAATTAAATCGGCAAACTCATCAATAATAACCACTATGTAAGGCAAATACCTATGGCCATTGTTGGGATTGAGCCTACGAGCCACAAACTTCTGATTATACTCCTTTATTGTTCGAACCTTAGCCAGGTTTAGAAGCTTATAGCGATCCTCCATCTCAACGCTTAGCGAGTTCAGAGTGTAAATAACCTTTTGGGTATCGGTAATGATGGCTTCAGCGGAATCGGGCAACTTAGCCAGGAAATGGCGTTCGAGCTTATTGTAAAGGGTTAGCTCTACCATCTTGGGGTCAACAAGAACGAACTTTATTTCTGCTGGATGCTTCTTGTAGAGTAACGACGTGATGATTGCGTTAAGTCCTACCGATTTCCCCTGCCCAGTAGCACCTGCAACAAGCAGGTGGGGTAGCTTGGTAAGATCCAGCATAAAAATCTCGTTCGAAATGGTTTTACCCAACGCTATTGCCAAATCGTATTTACACTCCTGGAACTTTTGCGACTTGATAATTGAGTGCATTGACACCACCTCGGGGTTTTGGTTGGGTACCTCAATGCCAATTGTTCCCTTTCCGGGAATTGGGGCTATTATTCGTATTCCCAGTGCCGAAAGGCTAAGCGCAATATCATCCTCTAAACTTTTAATCTTACTAATCCTAACACCTGGGGCGGGAACAATCTCGTAAAGAGTAACAGTTGGGCCAATGGTAGCCTTAATCTTATCTATCTGAATTTTATAGTGCGATAGGGTTTCTACAATCTTGTTCTTGTTTTCAACCAGCATTTCATTGGTTACTGGCGATTCAGTATTCTTGTAATCCTCCAGTAGCTCAATTAAAGGTTTTTGATAGTTTGAAAGTTCAAGCGTGGGATCGTAAAGTTCCTGTTCGTTAATATCGGATATGGCTAGCTCTTTCTCCTCGTTTCGCTCAATAGTAAAGTTATCCTCAATTGTTGATTCAGTTACAGTTTTAGTCTCCCTATCATCGTATTCATTCTGTATGTCCAGGTCAAGTTCACCGTCAAAGCCGTCAATTTCAGCAGTATCATCAAAATCATCAACCTTTTCTTTTATCCTTTCATCTGAAATATCAACAGGAACAACTACCGCTGCTGCCTGCTTTACTTCATCTTCGCCATGCTTTTCGGATTGAGATTCTTTTTGCTTGCCCTTAACCACAAAATTTTTCAAAGAAATGAACAGGAAGTAGGTGCCACTCTGAAAGTGATAAAGCGATTTAGGCATTACGTAAATAATATAGGCAATAAGTGCTATTAGAACCAGAAAGGCCGCACCAACCTTACCTATGAATGTCGATAACCATTCCGAGACAAATAAACCATGCGCCCCGCCGAGTCCACTCCCCAAGTATCCACTAAACTCCTTGAATAAAAAACCTAAAGTAAGCGAGCCAACCAGTATCCCCAGCAAAACTTTAAAGATAAATTTGGTAACACGCCCCCTAATGAACTTAAGCAGTTTAAGGCCCAAAACCATGAAAATCAAAGGGAATGCCAAGGCAGTTATGCCAAACCAATGATTTATAAACTGGTTCGAAAGCGAAGCGCCAAGTTTTCCACCCCAGTTGCCTATCTTTTGCTCATTTGATGAGAATATTGAAACCCACTCAATACTTTGATCAACCTTCCATGTGAACAGAAATGATAAGAACGAAAGGAAAATATAAAAGCCCAAAAGGATTAGAAAAAGACCTACTGTAAACCTAATCCTCTCATCCTTGAAAAGCGAATCGTTGCTAACATCCTTACTGTCCGAGTCTTCAACATCGGCACCCTTATCCTTCCTAGCCATAGTGCAAAATCAATATAAAACGATGTAAAATTAACCTGTATTTATTAAATAATTGAAGCCTTACTGCTGAAGTAAATAGATTAAATCCGTCATGGTTTGAAAATCAACCTTTTTGTAATCCTTTGGGATTTTAAACACATCATCATTGATATTTTCTTTGGTTACTTTACGTGCCCTGAGCTTCATTTCAAGATTATTGAACCTCAAGTTAAAACCTAACATAACCCCATCGATGTTTTCAAAAGGGGTGTTCAGGTTTGGATTGTCAATTGCAATTTGTTTGGTGTAAATAATCTCAAACTTACTATCAGGGTTATCGGTAAAGTATCCCATTACGCTTTTGCACTTATAACCAATATAATCGCAATCACTAACCAAAGTATCAACATTAACCTTTGGGATCCGTGCATAAAGAGCAGGATAGTGTCCATTGGTATAAGGTTCGCTGTGGTAAAGTTTCTTGTTAAAAACTTTGAGTAGAGTAGTAAACTCCTTTTTTGATGGTTGGCTAATAATAGAAATTGTTATAGCCCCTGAGAGCCCATCGATGGTGTTAATGGTATTATTGTTGCAAAAACGAACAATCAGTGAATTGGGCAATATTTTTTTGTCGATTCTACTGAGAGTTAAGGTATCGTATTCAATGTCGTATTCAATTCGTCCTTCACTTATTTCCTTTGGGCTTTTTGAGATACAGCTGCTTAATAAGAATAATATCACAGCCACGCCAGCAAGTTGGTTTACACTTCTGTTCATCAACACCTTAGTTCAAATTATTAAATCATAAAAATAGAAAATGTTTTTGTGGTATGCAAAAGTTTGAGGGGCGTAATCGATAAGGTAAATACTTGAGCAACCATCAAACATGTTATTAAACATACACATAAACCATTGAGTGATTGTTTTACATCACGTGTATTTTTATTAGGATTGCAAAAAATAGTTAGTTTTGTAACTTCAAAGTAAAAAATTTAATTTACTGTTTATGAGCAAATTAGCAGTTGTAGCATTAGGCGGAAACGCCCTCTTGCGTGGAAATCAGGTGGGTACCATCGATGAGCAAGAACAGAATACCACCGATACCCTTGAGAATCTAGTTTACTTGATAAAGGAAGGGTATAACCTTGTAATCAGCCATGGGAACGGCCCACAGGTTGGAAATATCCTCATGCGAAACGATGCGGGCGAGCAGCTCTACGGTATTCCTCAAATGCCGCTTGATATTTGCGTTGCCGATTCGCAGGGGGGAATTGGTTACATGATTGAGCGCATGCTCCGGAACGTTCTGCGTAAGCATGGTATTGACCGCGAAGTATGTTGCCTGGTAACACCAGTAATTGTTGATCACAACGACCCGGCCTTTACCAACCCCACTAAGCGTGTAGGTCGTATTTACGACAAGGCTCAAGCCGACGCTCTGGCTGCTGAGAAGGGTTGGATATTTAAGGAAGAGGTTAAGGATACAGGAAGCGGTTGGCGCAGGGTAGTGCCATCGCCTAAGCCCAAGGGAATCCTCAACATAAAGGTAATAGACCAACTTGTTCGGCAAGGAATTATTGTTATTGCATCGGGTGGTGGCGGTGTGCCGGTATACATAGACGAAGAAAAAAATGTTAGGCCAGCCGAAGCGGTAATCGATAAAGACCTGGCATCGGCGCTTATGGCAGCCGAAATCAAAGCCGATGAGTTCTACATCCTAACCGACGTTCCTTACGTTTACCTGAACTACAAGAAACCCAACGAGCAAAAGCTCGAGTTCCTCAACTATGCCGATACCATGAAATACCTTGAACAGGGCATGTTTGGTGAGGGTAATATGGCTCCCAAAATAAAAGCATGCCTCGACTTTATTGAACGAGGCGGTAAAATGAGCGTTATTACCGAAGCTACTAAGCTTGAGGATATGACATATGGTACCAAAATTACAATGGAGTACGAAGATTAATGTGTAAACTATAAAAACTAAAAGCTATGTCGTTCAACTTACGCAACCGCAGCTTTTTAAAGCTGCTCGATTTCACGCCAAAGGAAATCCAATTCTTGCTTGATCTATCAGCTGATCTGAAAAAGGCAAAGTATGCCGGAACCGAGCAGCAAAGGCTTAAGGGTAAAAACATCGTTATCCTTTTTGAGAAGGATTCAACCCGTACCCGCTGTGCCTTTGAAGTTGCCGCATTTGACCAGGGTGCCAATGTTACCTACATTGGACCATCGGGTTCACAGATGGGTAAAAAGGAGTCCATGAAGGATACCGCTCGCGTGCTTGGCCGTATGTACGACGGTATTGAGTATCGTGGATACTCACAGGAAATTGTTGAAACGCTTGCCCAGTATTCGGGAGTACCCGTTTGGAACGGTTTAACCAACGAGTTCCATCCTACCCAAATTCTTGCCGACTTCCTTACCATGCGTGAGCACAGCTCAAAACCACTAAGCGAGGTTAAGTTCTGCTACCTTGGCGATGCTCGCAACAACATGGGCAACTCGCTGATGGTTGGCGCCGCCAAAATGGGCATGGATTTCAGGGCATGTGCACCAAAAGCTTGCTGGCCTAACGAGGAACTTGTTAAAACATGCCAGGAAATTGCCAAAACCACCGGTGCAAAAATAACATTAACTGAGAGTATTGAAGAAGGAGTTAAGGGATGCGACTTTTTGTATACCGATGTATGGGTATCGATGGGTGAACCCGACTCAGTATGGGAAGAGCGCATAAAACTACTTAAACCCTATCAGGTTAACCGTAGGGCAATGGAATTGACAGGCAACCCAAGCTGCAAATTCATGCACTGCTTACCAGCCTTCCACAACCGCGAAACTGTAATTGGCGAAGAGATATTCAAAAAGTTTGGTTTGGAAGCCATGGAGGTTACCGAGGATGTTTTTGAATCGGATGCTTCAATTGTATTTGACGAGGCCGAAAACCGCGTACATACTATTAAAGCAGTAATGGTTGCCACACTAGGCCAATAATGTTTCACCCGTATTTTTTAAAAGCAGCTTAAAAAAAGCTGCTTTTTTTTTGCATTTTTTAATACTAACACCTAAATTTATTTGGATTTTTAAACTTCTGCCATTATGATGATTTATATTGGAAACATCGCGTATACAATGACCGCCGATGAATTAAAGGAACTTTGCACGCCTTTTGGAAACGTGGTTTCAGCAAAAATCATTACCGATCGTGCTACCGGAAAATCGAAAGGCTACGGTTTTGTTGAGTTCGATAATGAGGAATCGGCCCAAAAAGCCATAAAAGAACTTAACGACACTCAGGTTAAAGGCCGTAACATTAAGGTTAACAGCGCATTCCGGAAAACAGATCAACCCCAAGCAAGCAAGGGTAAGGAGGAGGAGCCTGATACAAAATCCTAAAGGTTACAAGCTAACTATAAAAAAGTAGATTATTACACCTACAGTAATTAGCTTTAAGCCTACCCCTAAAATAAATCCAAGAAATGATCCTAATGCTGAAAGCCAAGGATTATTTTTAGTATTATTTTCGGGTTGTTTTCTTAACTTCTCGCCAATGAATGCCCCAATAAAAGGGCCCACAACGGCTCCTAATGGACCCCAAAATACAACCCCCACTAGAAGGCCAATGATTGTACCCCAGGCCCCCCAATTGCTTCCACCCATTTTTTTTGCTAGCCAAGCCGGAAACAAGTAATCGAGCAGGGTTACAATCAAAGTTACTCCTGCCAGAACCGTTAAGGATGCCCAGTCCAAACTGCTAAACGATGTAAACTTTACTAGCAGCAGTCCAAGCCATGCCAGCGGCGGGCCTGGTATTACGGGTAAAATACACCCCACCAGCCCCAGCAGAATTAGCGTAATTGATAATGCTATTAAAAAGTAATCGAGTAACATTTGCTTTTTGGTTCTTATTCAATAACTTTGGTAAATATATCATTTTTTCTAAGAATGAAAACCATTGCAATAACGGTAAAGGGAATGGTTCAAGGTGTTGGTTTTAGATACTTTGTAATGCGCCAAGCCAATGAAATTGGTGTTAATGGTTTTGTGAAGAACCTGCCCAATGGCGATGTTTACATTGAAGCAAGCGGAACAAACAGTCAGCTTGAGCAACTGGTTTTTCTGTGTAACCAGGGGCCTGCTCATTCAAATGTAGAAAATGTTCAGGTTAAAGATATTCAACAATCATTTGATGTTACAGGATTTCAAATACTTGGTTAACTTAGTTCAAAACCGCCTAAAGAATTTAACAATGAAACTCGTTAATTTTCACACACATAAACCTCAATTCAACAGCAATAGCATTTGTGTTGTGCCTTACGATGTTGATAGTTTTAACCTATATAGTTCATCGCACTACAAAACAATTGGTTTACACCCCTGGAAAACCGAAAGCAGTGAGATTAGCCATTGGCTTGGCAAGCTAAATGAGTTAGCTAAGCAGCCTGATTTTATTGGAATAGGGGAAATAGGGTTAGATAGGCTAAAAGGCGCACCCTTAAAAAATCAGATCGATATTTTTGAGAGAGTTGTTGGCATTGCCACCGAACATAAAAAACCAATAATTATTCACTGTGTTAGATGCTGGACTGAGTTAATAGCAATTCTATCAAAATCAAAATATCACGATATACCTAAAGCCATACATGGCTTTAGAGCCAAAGCCGATGTGGCCAAACAGCTTGTTGACAATGGATTCTACCTCTCATTCGGAACCGCTCTTATACATGCTACACCGGAGCTAGCGGAGGCTTTAACACTTGTTCCAAGAAATAAACTATTCCTTGAAACTGACGATACTGAGATACCCATTTATGAGGTTTACGATGCAGCCGCCGATATTCTTGACTCGACCATAGAGGAACTTGTTAGTGCTACAAACCAAAACCTGTTAACATTTTTTGGGAACACCCTTCCCGATAAAAGCAAGTAAAGGTTATTGGATTTAATGATACTGATTACGACCTTTGCTGAGCAAAAAACATGATATGGTTCCCACCTGGCTTGAACGAACTGAACTATTAATTGGCGGCAAGGCCGTTGAAAAGCTATCGCAAAAGCATGTGCTAATTATTGGGCTTGGCGGAGTAGGTGCATACGCTGCCGAACAAATCTGCCGTGCAGGTATTGGAGCGCTAACCATTGCCGATGGCGATACTATCCATGAATCAAACGTTAATCGCCAATTGCCGGCACTTCATAGTAGTGTTGGCCAACCAAAAGCAGAATATATTGGGAAACGACTGCTTGACATTAACCCAAACCTAAAGCTAACCGTAATTCAGGAGTACCTAAGGGACGAACAACTTACTGCACTGCTAAGCCATAAATACGATTACGTAGTAGATGCTATTGATACTCTTTCGCCTAAGGTTTTTCTTATTCACGATGCCCTTCGGTTTGGACAGCGAGTGGTAAGTTCAATGGGGAGTGGAGGAAAACTCGACCCAACAATGGTAAGGATTTCCGATATTTCTGAATCGCATGGATGCCCACTTGCTAGAATCCTAAGAAAACGACTGCACCGTTTGGGAATCCGGCAAGGCGTTAAGGTTGTGTATTCCCCCGAGGAAGTACCTGCGAATGTTACCCGTCCGTGCGAGGGCGAGCCTAACAAGAAAACTACTATCGGGACCATATCATATATGCCCCCACTTTTTGGATGCATGATTGCCTCAGTAGTTGTTAGGGATTTACTGAACGATTAACCGAAGGAATTACCCACTCTCCATCAACTAACCTAATTTCAGGAAAGTTGACGTTGTTTGCATTTAGCAAACTTCGAGTATCATCAACAAAAACCTTGAAAGCGGAGTCGCTTGCTGCTGAAAGTAACTGATTGCTTTTGCCCTCATACATCCCCACCGGAAAAACTTTATACTTACGTTTCCCATTTAAAGAGTAAGTATCAACCCAAACCGGAATGTAACCAGCCCCAACCACTTCGACTTTACCATTTTGCTTTTTTAAATCAATAAGAGCAACCATACCCCCATCGCAGTACCGTCGGCGCTGGTTGGAAACAAAGTTACCAAGCGAGTACACAATTAACCGATAATCATTATCGTAATGGTGCAGCTCAGCGGGCTGAACGACATGGGGGTGTGAGCCAATTATAATACGGACACCCTTGCCTTGCAACCAACCAGCCAATCGCTTCTGCTGAATGTTTGGTAAACGCTCGTACTCATTGCCCCAATGAATAAAGACAACAATATCGTCTACCCCAAGAGCTTTTGCCCTTGAAATATCATTTGCCATGCTAACAGTATCAATCATATTGACCAAGTATGGGCTTGGTACTGGAATTCCATTGGTTCCATAGGTATAGTTAAGCAAGGCAAGCTTTACCCCATTTTTATTTAGAACAATAGGATTTCGAATTGACCTGTCAGTTGAATCGAGGAATGTCCCTGTAAAAAGTAAGTTTTTGGCCGCAAGAACATCAATGGTTCGCCTTATACCATTCCCTCCCCTATCAACTGAATGGTTATTGGCGGTAACCAAAACATTAACGCCTGCCGCCATTAAACCATCGACAAGTTCATCAGGGGAGCTAAACTGAGGGTAACCGGTAAAGGGTTCTCCTCCTAAAGTTACCTCGAGGTTGGCAATGGAATAATCGGCACTAGTGAGCAAGCCTTTTAATTCAGAAAAAACGTCGGTATAATCGTATCGCCCGGTTGAACTATCGTATGCCGATTGGATTTGAGGAACATGTCCCATTACATCACCAATGAAAACAAAACGTATAGTGCTATCATTCTGGGCTAAACCAAAACTACCAAATAATATAAGCATTAAAGCAAGTAAAGCTCTCATAGTACCATGAGTTTTTACAATAATATGAAAAACTTGGATACCAACAAAAAATAAAGGGGTACCCATGACGGATACCCCTTGTATTTATGGGTAATTAATTATTTCTGCTCTTCCGAGGTCATTACCACTTCTACCACATTACCCTGTCCAAAAATCTTATTGGCAAATTCCTTAATGGCATTCACATCAACAGCCTTTACCATCTCAATATACTTTGAGTCAAAATCAAGGCCATCCTCGTATTTTGCCCTAATCACAGTTGTCCAGTAAGAGTTTTCGCGCTGGTTCTGCTCGTACTCCTTTTGCATGAACTCCTTGCTCTTGTTCAGATCATCGGCCAATGGCCCATCGGACTTTATCTTTTCAATCTCAGAGTAAACTATACCAATAAGCTTATCGCGAAGTTTAGGATCGGTATCGAACTGAATCTGAACCACGAATGAGTTAACAGGGAACTTGCGAAGCGATACTCTAACGCCTACTCCATAGGTACCACCTTCCTTTTCACGAATTTCCTCAAGGTAGCGGGTGCGTAATATGGATGTGAGGTAGTCAGCAAGTATATCGTTCATCACATTATACTCGACTTCACCGGTAAACCCTACAAATACCGACGACTTGGTGGTTTGCATTGGCTTTGTAAAGTAATTCTGAACCTTACCTTTAGGGGGCCTAACACCATTATCCTTGGCAACATCTTTACGCTTAACGGTAGGTAATGCGCCCAAATACTTTTCAACTAAAGATTTAATCTCAACAGGACTAACATTTCCGGTAAAGATGAAGGTGAAATCGGAAGCATCGGCAAAGCGATTCTTATAGAAGCTGATGCTCTTGTTAAAGTCAACCTTGTTCAGGTAATCTAGATTCATTGGCATTACGCGTGGGTTATGGTTTGCCAGGGCAACGGTAATGCTATCGCGGAAGGCCATGCGTGGATCGGACGAGGCATTGGCCATGAAAGCCTTCATTCTACCCATATAGGTATTGAAGTTTTCCTCATCGGCACGGGGTGCTGTCATGTACAAGTAGATGAGCTGTAGTAAGGTTTCAAAATCCTTAGGCGAAGCTTCACCGCTAAAACCCTCGTAGTTCTCGGCTATAACAGGACGTACTTTAACCATTTTGCCAGCAAGCATCTTTTCAAGGTCGGTGCTTGTAAACTCACCCACCCCTGCATTGGTAACAATTTGAGTAGCCATACTTGCCGAAGGTAGCTCATCGGTAGTGGCAAGTGAAGTACCACCAGCGCTGAAAGCCTCAACAATAACCTGATCCTCCTTGAAGTCGGTTTGCTTAACAACAACCTTAACACCATTGGAAAGAACCCATTCAGTAGTACCGAATACATTCTTTGGATTTTCTTTTTTAACCTTACCGGGTTTTTCAATTTTATCAACCAATGGCTTGGTTATAACATTATCAACGTATGCCTCGATGTTTTCGGCCTTAACTTCCTGCAGGGCAGCAAGCAACTGTTCCTGAGTTGGGACGTTGATGCCATCCTTTTGGGGAGCCATAAGGGTTAGAATGATGTTTTTATCGGTCACAAGCTGTTTGGCCACCGCATTTATTTCATCAATCTTAATGGTAGGCATGAGCTGCGAGGCGAACATATACTCAAACTCGATGCCAGGCATAGGCTCGCCTTTTAGGAAATGATCAATACATTCCCATACGTACTTCTCGTTCTTTTGTTTATCCTTTTCCTTGAGCTGGTTCTCTAGTGAGCGTAAGTAATCGGATTTTGCCCTGTCGAGCTCTGTAGCGTTGAATCCAAATCGTTTTACGCGCTCCGACTCGCGAATAAGTCCCTTTACTCCGTCAATCATGTTATCGGGGCGAAGAGCCGCATAGAATGCTAGAGCATCCTTGGTTCTTACCAGGTTGAAGTAACCCGATGCCCCAAACACAAAGGGAGGATTTGGCTTCTGAACAAGCTCGTTTAATCGGGACGAAATCATTGACGAGATGAGTTCATTTATCATATCGGTGCGAAGGTAGCCAATGGTTTTAGCATCTTTAGGTGTTGCTGGTGCCTTAAAGTACAGATACATGATGGCATTGCGAGCCTCAGGATCGGTAGCAACACCCACAAGGGGCTCATCGTTATCGGGAAGTTCATAGAAAGGACGAGGCGTAGGATTAACAGGAGCAGGGATATCGGCAAACATCGATTTAATTTTGGCCTCAACCTGGTCAACATCAATATCACCAACTACTACAACCGACTGTAAATCGGGACGATACCATTTATTGTAGTAGTCAACCAGTTCCTGATGCTTAAAGTTGTTGATAACATTGATATCACCTATTACATCGCGCTCAGCATACTTAGAGCCCTTGTACATAACAGGCATGAGTTGCTTGTACATTCTGCGCTCAGCGTTACGGCCTGTACGCCACTCCTCGCGGATTACGCCTCGCTCTGATTCAATCTCCTCGGGAAGTAATGAAATGAAATGCGACCAATCGTGTAATACCAATAATGCACTATCGATAATACCTTCGCGGGTGGTGGGCACATCGGAAAGGTTGTAAACGGTTTCGTCAACTGAAGTAAAGGCGTTGATATTAAATCCAAACTTTACGCCAACGGTTTCGAAATAGTTTATGATACCTTTGCCAGGGAAATTCTTGGTTCCATTGAATGCCATATGTTCCAGGAAGTGAGCTAATCCGTTTTGGCTATCCTCCTCCAGGATTGCTCCTACGTTTTGGGCAATGTAGAACTCTGCGCGCTGCTTGGGCTCAGTATTCTTACGAATGTAGTAAGTTAGTCCATTCTCCAACTTACCATAGCGTACGTTTGGATCAACCGGTACAGGAGTATTCCACCCTTGGCCGAGAACCTGAATACTTGCTAAAACAAGTATTGAAAACGTTAATACGATACTTTTTTTAATTGTCATAACTTTTTAAAATTTAATGTAGGTTTGTTTCTAGAATTCAAGCCAAAATTACACATTTATTAAAAACCTGAAAGAAAACTTTAAGGTTTTAACAGTAATTTGTAACCCTATGACATCAAATTAAGTATAATGTTTAATTTATGAGACGTATTTTATCAAAGACTGTCATCACCCTTTCCCTTGTTAGTTTTTTTACTGATATTGCAAGTGAGATGCTATATCCAGTAATGCCTATCTACCTTAAATCAATTGGATTTACAGCGTTGCTAATTGGGATACTTGAAGGAATTGCCGAGGCAACCGCCGGATTAAGCAAGGGTTACTTTGGGGAACTATCTGACAGATTAGGGAAGCGGGTTGTTTTCATACGATGGGGATATTTTTTGAGCGCCCTTTCCAAACCAGCCATGGCTATCAGCAAGTGGCCGGTATGGATTTTCGTAGCTCGGACTACTGACCGCATGGGGAAGGGACTACGAACCAGTGCCCGTGACGCCCTCCTCAGCGATGAGTCGACACCTGAAACCCGGGGTAAAGTTTTTGGTTTCCATAGGGGCATGGACACCCTTGGCGCAGCCGTTGGCCCTGCCGTTGCCTTACTTTTACTCTGGCTATACCCCGGCAACTACACCTATATATTTCTGATTACGATCATCCCCGGACTTGCAGCAGTTTTACTAACTTTTCTGCTGAAAGAGAAGGCTAAAACGCATGTCAAAAGCAACAACAAGGGCATCGTTTCACCTTTCTCGTTCCTAAAATACTGGAACCAATCCCCAGTAAACTATAGGCATATTGTAATTGGGCTTATCATCTTTACCCTAATTAATAGTTCCGATGCATTCCTTTTACTAAAAGTAAAAGAAGGAGGAGCCTCGGACACCTTGGTAATTGGCTTGTATATCTTCTATAACCTTGCATACGCCTTACTTTCCTATCCTATGGGATGGTTATCGGACAAACTGGGCATGAAAAGGATGGTGATTTTTGGAATAGCCATATTTGCAATCAACTACTTAGGTTTTGCCTTAGCACAAAAATGGAGTGTGTTTATCCTCCTTTTTGGCCTTTACTCACTTTATGCTGCATCGACCGAAGGGGTATTAAAGGCTTGGCTTGCAAATAACCTGCCTAAAACAAAAACAGCAACAGGTATTGGCCTGTATAACAGCCTGCAAAGCATAGCAACACTCCTTGCAAGTAGTTTTGCGGGTTTAATATGGGTTTTATCAGGTTCAAGTACTGTTTTTTTAATAAGCGCAGGAGGCGCAGCCCTAGCAGGAATATACCTTTTATTGTTTACAAGGACTAGCGTAACCTATCCAGAGAACGGATAAGCGCCTCGTCGCGGGCAATTGCTCTTAATGCAAGAAAATTCAGTATGGCTGCTATAAGCGGAAATATAAATACAAGGCTGTAGCTGGGTTTGGAGTTCAAGTTCTGGCCAAATGCAAATACAACATAATACATTACTCCCTGAAGGCCAACCAGCATCACAATAGTTAAAACACAAAGACGAATTTGCAGTAGCCGCCTGTGGTACAAGAATATTGTTACAAAACTAATGAGCAATACAGCAATAATAAAACCTAGCAAAAACCAGATGCTTTGTACCTTTTCAACCGTTGAACCATCAACCACCGATAGCCCCAATACACCTAAAGTGTATTTAGCCATTTGGGGTTCTACAATAAATGATGCAAAAGGATTGTACATTAAGATGGATAGAAGAATTACAGAGGCAAGCAGGAAAAGGCTTTGAATACGCTGTATCATGGTTAAATATTTTTTTTGCAAATTTACCAATAAAACCAACTGCCCAAGCTAAAACTTTTTAAATAATGTTGATTTAAACTAAACCTTTGCTATAATTGCAAAATAAAAATACAAGAATCATGAGAGTTATAGAATCATCTGAACTTATTATCAATCCCGATGGAAGTATTTTCCACCTACACTTAAAACCCGAAAACCTGGCCGATAAGGTGATTTTAGTTGGTGATCCGGGTAGGGTTGATACCGTTGCGAATTTCTTTGATACCAAGGAGATTTCCGTTTCGAACCGTGAATTTAAAACAGTTACAGGAACATATAAGGGTAAACGCATCACAGTTCTCTCCACCGGTATTGGAACCGACAATATCGATATAGTTGTGAATGAGCTGGATGCGCTGGTTAACATTGACCTTAAAACCAGAACCGAAAAAGCTGAGAAGAAACAGTTAACCCTTGTTCGGCTTGGCACATCGGGTGCCTTACAACCCGAAATTGATTTGGGAAGTTTTGTAATGACTGAAATTAGCGTAGGTTTTGATGGTTTGCTTAACTTTTACGCCAATCGGAACAGGGTAAGCGATCTTGAAATGGAAGAGGCGTTCCTAAAACACACCAACTGGAATCCGCAATGTCCAAAGCCTTATTTCTGTAAATCATCTCCTAAGCTTGTAGCGCTGTTCTCCGATTTTACTATACCCGGGGTAACCATATCGGCTCCGGGATTCTACGGCCCGCAGGGGCGTGTTCTCCGCCTTCCGCTTGCTGATCCTAAGCTAAATGACAAAATTGTGGATTTTAACTACAAGGGCCGAAAGATTACCAACTTTGAAATGGAGAGCTCTGCCATAAACGGCTTGTCGCTTTTGCTTGGTCACGATGCTGTTACCATTTGCACCATTATAGCAAATAGGGTTATTAAGGATGCTACAAAGGATTACAAGCCATATATTAATTCACTTATTGAGAAGACACTGGAAAAGTTAGCAACATTAGAGTAGCGTATATTGGATGCCAAGTACATAAAATCGCTCATTTCCCTTCTGGATGACCCTGATACCAATGTGTTTAACACGGTATCCGAAAAAATCATCATGGAGGGGAATGAGGTTATTCCTGTTCTGGAGAACGTATGGGAAAAATCAACCGACCCTATCCTGCAAAGCAGGATTGAAAACATTATTGATTCCATTCAGTACAACTACCTGGCGGGGGAATTTCAAAAATGGGCACAGTCGCCCGAAATGGACTTACTCCAAGGGACAATACTTGTAGCCAAAATCCAATACCCCGAACTTAACCCCTCGCCCATTTACGAGGAATTGGAAAAAATTAGGCGCGACATTTGGCTTGAACTTAACAGTAGCCTTACAGCACTGGAGAAAGTAAAAATCATTAACCACGTTATTTTCACATTACATAGCTATAAACCCGATACCTCAAACTATTTTGCTCCAAAAAACTATTTTATTAACACCCTAATAGAAACGAAACAGGGAGGGCCAATCATACTTTCCATGTTCTATGCGATTATTGCTCAGAAACTGGGTTTGCCAATATACTGCGTTAACTTACCCCACAATTTTGTCCTTGGCTATAAAGACAGGTACTACCAGAGAACCACCGATGAGCCTGCCGAGGAAAAACAAAGCATTCTCTTTTACATCAACCCATTTAACCAGGGTTCTTTATTCAGTGCAAAGGAAATAGAACTCTTCCTGAAGCAACAAAAAATTGACGATGAGCTGAACTACTACCTGCCATGCAGCAACAAGGAGGCCATTCTCCAGCTAATATATAATGCTTCAGTAGCACTCCAGCGATCGAACAGGCAAAGTAAAGCCATTCTTTTTAACCGAATTCATGACCTGCTAACCGAAGAAGGAAGCGAACAAAACGACTAATCCTTACCCTTAAAATCGATTTTAAGCTGAAATCCTTCCGACTTTAACTTTTCCATTTCAGAGTTAACTATTGCCTCAACTTGCGAAAAACACCTTCGGCATCCCGTAGCAGCAAGAGTAATTCTTTGTACTTCGATAATGTTAACTGCCCCGCCCTTTTGTATTGCTTGAACAATAGAATTTTTACTGACCCCATTGCAGTGGCATATTATTTTTTCGTTTTTTTTCATGCTAATGAAAGAAAATATTTTGCAGTTATATGTAAATGACTTAAATTTGCGCGCTAATTTAAATAAAATCAATTACCTATGTTGAATCAGTACGAAACCGTTTTCATTGCTACTCCCGTTTTGTCTGAGGCCCAGATGAAGGAAACGGTTACCAAGTTCAGGGATTTCATCACCGAGAATGGGGGTGAAATTGTCCATGAAGAGAGTTGGGGTTTAAGAAAGTTGGCCTACCCCATTCAGAAAAAAACCACCGGTTTTTACCACCTCATTGAGTTTAAAGCCGATGGTGCATTGATTGACAAGTTGGAAACCCAGTACCGTCGAGATGAGCGTATTATCCGCTTCCTTACCGTGAAGATGGAAAAGCATCATGTTGAGTTTGCTCAGAAACGACGCAATGCCAAGGTTGAACCAAAAACTATGGAGGGTTAAACAATGAGCCAGAATCAATCAGAAATCAGATATCTCACACCGCCTAGCGTTGAGATTAAAAAGAAAAAGTACTGCCGTTTCCGCAAGAACAACATCAAGTACATCGATTACAAGGATGCCGAGTTCCTCAAGAAGTTCTTAAACGAGCAGGGTAAAATTCTGCCTCGTCGTATTACCGGAACATCGCAGAAGTACCAGCGCAAGGTGGCAACCGCCGTTAAGAGAGCACGCCACTTGGCCCTGCTTCCATTTGTAACCGATTTATTAAAGTAACAGGTAGGAGGATAAGCACATGGAAATCATACTACTTCAGGATGTTCCCAATTTGGGTAATAAAAATGATGTGGTTACCGTACGCAACGGTTACGCACGCAACTACCTGATTCCAAAAGGAATGGCTATAACCGCTACCGAGTCGGCAAAAAAGGTAATTGCAGAGAATATTAAACAGCAAGCCCACAAAGAAGCAAAGATTAAAGCAGAGGCTGAACAACTAGCCAAGAAACTTGAGGGCGTTAAGCTCACCATTGGCGCTAAGACAAGCTCAACCGGCAAGATTTTTGGTTCAGTTAACAACATCCAGATTGCTGAGGCTCTCGCTGAAAAAGGCTTTGAGATCGATCGTAAAAGCATCACTCTTTCCGAAGATCAGGTTAAAGAGGTTGGTACTTATAAGGCCGAAATCAAGCTTCATCGCGAGGTTAAGGTTAGCATTGAATTCGAGGTTGTTTCTGAATAATCAATTTGTTGCTATAACCAATTAAGGCTGCCTTATGGCAGCCTTAATTTTTATTAGTTAGTTTAAGAATTAACGAACGGCAATGCACTCTATTTCTACCATTACCCCTAAAGGCAATCGAACAACTCCGTATGCAGCCCTAGCTGGCATCTCTGAGGTAAAATAGCGTGCGTAAATCTCGTTCATGGCGGCAAAATTATCCATATCGCTCAGCAGGCATGTGGTTTTAACAACATTCTTATAGTCGAGGCCTGCCTCCTTGAGGATTGCCCCAATATTTATCAAAACCTGTTCGGTTTGCTCCTTAATTCCCCCTTCAACTACTTTGCCGGTTGAGGGATCAATAGGTATTTGCCCTGAAATAAAAAGGAAACCATTGGCCTCAACTGCTTGGCTGTACGGCCCTACTGCTTTAGGAGCCTTTTCGGTACAAATTATTTTCTTTTCCATGGTTATTTTGGTTTGGTTATTGGTTGTCGAGATAGTGATCGCGCTTGGTAAACTTAAGGTCTTGGAGAATTGAAGACTTTACATTTATCTGGAAGCTAAAACTCTTGTAGTACCCAATGGGAATTACAGTTAAGCGCATTTCCCAGCAATGTAGGTCGCGATAAAAGTTTAGCGAAGTGGTAGTGAGCTTTTTGTTTTTAAAGTCGTAACCTGAACTAAAGCCAATTTTCCACTTAGGCGTTAAACTAACGCTTCCGGAAAAACTTAAAGTTTGCACTAATGATGACTGAAGACCGGGCTTACTATAGCTTAGATTATAGCTGAACCTCACATTCCATGGAACCGAAAAATCAACATAATTAAGCCCATACATGGTTCCAAGCGATTCGCCAAAGTTAGAGCCATCGGGAGCAGTTCCCGGAGGAATCTCCCCAGTTCCACCTACCCTACCTGCCGTGGACGAATTGGCCTGTCCCTCCTTTTTGCTGTTAAGCGAAAAATCGATACCAATGTTTCCACGGGTAAACCTTGCTAGTTTTTGGCTCTCGTTCCAAACGTACCTGTTATATATTGTTCCGCGCTCGTTCAGGGCATAAAGGTTAAAGCCCCCTGAGTAATTGATATTTACTTTTCCATCAAAGAAACTATTCCTGCCACTTACTGAAATTTCAGACCAGTTCAACGAATCGGCTAAGAGATTGTATGAGGCATTCATAGATAGACCATCAATTATCTTGATCTTTTTAACCGGATTAGCGGTATCCTGTGCCGAACGAACCTTCATTTCCAGCAAGTTGGAAAGCGAAAACGAAACCACTCCCGATTTTCCTCCACCCGGGCCACCATAAATACCCTTTTCAAAAATGGAATACTTTGATGTTCTGCCGGATGAATCGGTTTGAACAACCCTATAAAAACCATAGCCAGGATCCGAAAAATCGGGGCGGTATCCCAACGATACCGATGGGGTAATCACATGCCTTATAGCCTGAACTTTCGATTTCTTGGAGAACTGAAACATCCCGTAGATTTTGGTGCTCATTGATACCGAGGAGCTATACTCATAGCCTCTTTTAAATCCCCGGATAGTGTCCACCTCAACCCTATTGGAATCGGCATTCCAACGCTTTTCAATTGTTTGCAAATACCAAAACTCATTGTAGTTAATCCCGGGGCTAACGGTTATAAATTTTAGAAGGTTGAAGGAGGTGGAAACCGGTATTGAATGCTTCATTCCATTCTGTAAGCTATCTAATACTGTACGTTTAAATAAGTTATCCTCCTTAACCTGAACCCTGTTTTCCAAACTGGTACTCAAGCTAACCCCAACCTTCTCGTACCACTTGGGTACCCCAATAGCATTTTTCCGTTTAAATGGGTAAATTCTGCTCATATTAAAGGCTACCCTCGGGAAATTTAGGTCGACCGATTTATTTATCGTATTCTGTGAATGGTTTAACGAGGTAGATAAGCTAAATGGGGAACTAGGCCAGGTTTTTGAATACGAAATACTTGAGTTAAAAGTATTTGAGAGTGCAGTATTAATACTACGGGCATTATACCTATTATAGTTTGATGAACCAAAGTTTACATTTGCCTGAAAGGTTGAATTTGGCGAAGCTTTTGGGTCCTGGTTATGCGACCAGCGAATCCAGTAGGAGTTTTGCTTTTGGTAGTCAGGCAATCCCTTTTCACTTGTAACAATGCTTGATGTTTCCACATTGAGCGAACCCGAAAATTTATATCGAACTTTGTAGGTTGTTTGGCCCCTAACACCCCACGATCCCCTCGAGTACACATCAAAAGTAATACGCTGATCCATGTATTCGCCCATACCAAAGTAAAAACCCCCACCACGGAGAAACAAACCTCTATTATTCTCCTCTCCATACTCAGGAATCAGAATGCCAGCAGCACGCTTCCGCGTATTGGGGAAGAACCCGAATGGAATGATTAAAGGAAAAGGTACATCCTCAATTACGAGGTACGCAGGGCCTGCAACAATCTTCTTATCGGGTATCATCTTACCCTTTGTGATTGCAATGTAAAAATGGGGATGGTCTAAATCGCAAGTGGTGTACTTACCCTCCTGAAGGTTTACCACATCGTCCTCCATTTTCTTAGTTACTGCGCTATGCATGTAGCCACCCGACTGCTCGGTAACAACCCCAATAATTTTAGCCCTGCGAGTATCAAAGTTGTAGTATATCTTTTCCATTTCAAACGACTGGCTTCCCTCCTTAAACTTTGGTTTGCCGCTAATTTTTCCGGTACTATCGGGTAAACCACTTGCGTAAACCTGTTTGGTTTCCATGTCAAACTCAATGTAGTTAGCCTTCAACTCTAAATTTTGATAGGTAACCACACCATTACCATACAGGTAAGCTATTTTTCCATCGAGGGAGTAAACAATTGAGTCGTCAGCGTTGGTAAGTACAGGATCGTCGATGGCACTTTTTTTGTTTTTAGCACTATCGGGAGTTGAAACGGTATCGGGTTTGGCGTAAGCCAGCTGGTTTAAGGCCATGGAGTCGAACCTGTTAGCAAGTAATGCCAACTGGTTTATAAGTAAAAGCAGTAAAGTAAACCTAAATCTCAACTTTAATCCTATTTTTGTGAACAAATTGAGCTCAAAACTACTTAAAAAAATAAAAGAATACGCAAGGGATATGAGGCGGGAATATAAATTTTTATCAACATTTAACTTTTATCCAGCACTACTATTTCTGTTTCTTTTTTCAACCAATGCAATTAAATCGCAGCACCTAAGCGCATACAGTGTTTCAAAGATTGTTATCGATGCGGGGCATGGAGGTAAGGATCCTGGAACAGTTGGTAAAATCAGCAAAGAAAAGGACATAACTTTATCCATAGCAAAAAGGGTTGGCGATCTAATTAGCCAGAACCTCCCGGGCGTAAAAGTGGTTTACACGCGTTCCGACGACACCTTTATACCCCTAGATGAACGAAGTAGAATAGCCAACCGTGAAAGTGCCGATTTATTTATTTCAATCCACTGCAATGCAGCACCCAACAAAAGTATTACCGGAACCGAAACCTACGTTATGGGATTGCATAGGAGTAACGAAAACCTTGATGTAGCCATGCGCGAGAATGCCGTTATTACCTATGAGGATGAGTACCACGAGAAATACGAAGGTTACGACCCTAACTCTGCCGAATCGTTCATAATCTTTACCATGCTACAAAATGCATTCCTGGAGCAAAGTCTGGATTTTGCCACAATTATCCAAGGTGATTTAAAGGAAAGGGCTAAGCGTCCCGATAGAGGTGTAAGGCAAGCAGGGTTTCTGGTACTTTGGAAAACATCAATGCCAAGCGTTCTTGTGGAGGTCGGTTACCTTAGCAATCCAAAGGAGGAAGTGTTTTTGAATTCAAATGAAGGGCAGGAACTTATTGCTTCATCAATATTCAGAGCCATTAAAGCTTACAAGCAAAAGGTTGATGCAATTGTAGAATCGAACCAGAAAACGCTAAAAACCGATTCATCAAAGCCAGAAAAATTGGCAACCATTACAAATGAGAACAAAATTGAGTTTAAGGTGCAAATAGCCTCATCGAAAACCCCTATCAACAGTAAAGGAGCCCAGTTTAATGGTATAGATAAAGTTGACACCCTATTGGTTAATGGCGTTTACAAATACTTGGTTGGTGGTTCACAATCGTACTCCGAAGCACTGGAGTACTGCAAGGTTGTTAAACAAAAGTTTCCTGATGCTTTTGTAGTAGCCATTGAAAACGGAGAGCTTATTCCCATAAAAAAAGCCATAGAAAAGATTAACTCAAACTAGATGCCTACTTGTTCAATAATTGAGTAATTTTGAAAAATAAACAACCAATAGAAACAGCCATGAAACTTAAACTAACCCGCGAGACAAAAATTGGCCTGTTTGCCCTTACCATACTTGTTGTAATGTTCTGGGGAGTAAACTTTTTAAAGGGTAAAAATATTTTTAGCCCAAACAACGTTTACTACGCCATTTTCAAATCGGTTGACGGGTTAAAAAATACCGATGCTGTCCTTATTAACGGCTTTAAGGTTGGCCTGATTAAAAACATTGAGTTTCACGACTTAAAGTCGGGAAGATTCAGGGTGATTTTACTGGTTAATAAGAAGTATAGTCTCCCCCGAAATACCACTGCCAAGCTAGTAAGCACCGATATTATGGGAGGCAAAGCCATTAAGCTTGAGGTAGCCCCCGATAGCCTATTCTACGAACCTGGCGACACCCTTCCTACCTCCATTGAGGTTGGACTCCTCGATCAACTTGCCTACCAAATGTCGCCCGTAAAGGAGAAAGCAGAGGTAATGATGAGCGAGATTGCTAAAACCCTTGTTGTACTTCAGGAAGTGCTTAACGATGAAAATAAAAAGAACCTGTCGGAGGGTATTGAGAACCTCAATAGAACCCTCCATAACATTGCAACCCTGAGCGCTGGCCTCGACACCATGGTTAACAGCCCAAAAGGCTCCATAAGGTTATCGCTAAGCAATATTGAGTCTATTTCATCAAATATCCGAAAGAATAATGCGGATATTACAAATGCCATTAAGAACCTTTCAAGTTTAAGCGATTCGCTAACAAAAGCAAACCTTTACAGCACACTTGTAAAACTCGACTCCTCGCTAATCCAACTCCAGCAAGCTTTAACAAAAGTAAATACAGGAGAGGGTACACTTGGCAAACTGGTTAACAACGACTCACTGTACCGCAACCTAGAATCGGCATCACTGCAACTTGAACTACTTATTAAAGACATGAAGACCAATCCCAAAAGGTATGTTAATTTCTCGATAATCGATTTAAGCAGAACCAAATACATTGAAGAAAAGAAAAGCAAATAACAGTTTTATATAAAAACTTGATTACCATACTTTTACATTATTTTGACTGTAAGTCAACACTATACAGTAAATCTATACAACCTTTAAATTTAGATTCACTTAACAATAAGTTAACAATCAAATATTTGTGTTATTAACAACCTATATTACTGTATATCAATATATTAAAAAATTTTGACGAACGAAAAAAAAATATTCGAGTGATAATAAGATAGTTGTAATGTTAACACAAAAATCAACCTAAAAACCTATTTTTTTTTAAAAAAAATCATTACAATTTTGTTGATGTTGATAACAGGTTGAAAAATTTTCACTCAAATATTTTTACATGTATATGGCAGCTGATTATAAAGAAGTTTGGGAAAACTGTTTAAGAATTATTAAGGACAACGTAACGCCCATAAGCTTTAAAACTTGGTTTGAGCCCATTGTTCCCATTAAGCTGGAAAAGAATGTACTCACCATTCAGGTGCCAAGTCCTTTCTTTTACGAGTATTTGGAAGAGCAGTACATTGACATACTGCGTAAAACCTTAAGGAAGGAGTTGGGAGCCGATGCTAAACTTGAGTACAGTGTAATTATGGAACATAGTGGCTATAATGGTGGCGCTCCATATACAGTTAAGTTCCCCACTCAGAACAAAACTGAACTTAAAAACAAGCCAGTTTCAGTTCAGGCCGTTCAGGAAACACCTATTAAGAACCCTTTCATTATCCCGGGCATTAAAAAGCTAAATGTTGACCCTCAGCTTAACCCTGAGTACAACTTCACAAACTTTGTGGAGGGAACATGCAACCGTTTAGCTCGTTCTGCCGGAATCACTATTAGTCAGGCTCCGGGAAAGACTGCATTTAATCCTTTATTTATCTACGGGGGTTCAGGGTTAGGCAAAACGCACCTAGCGCAGGCAATAGGCATAGAGGTTAAAAGACATTTTCCTGAAAAAATTGTACTATACGTGAACGCCGTTAAGTTCCAAACCCAGTTTGTAGATGCTTACTTTAAACATAACAATATAAACGATTTTCTTCACTTCTATCAAAGTATCGACTTACTAATCCTTGACGATGTACACGAGTTTGCAGGTAAGGAAAAGACACAGGACGCCTTTTTCCATATCTTTAACCATTTACACCAAACCGGCAAGCAGCTTATCCTTACATCGGATCAAGCCCCAGCCGACCTACAAGGATTAGAAAAACGCCTCCTTTCACGCTTCAAGTGGGGCTTGTCAGCTGAACTTACAACTCCTGACTTTGAAACAAGAGTAGCGATACTTAAAAAGAAAGTATATAACGATGGTATAGTGGTTCCCAATGATGTTTTGGAATATATTGCCTCAAACATTACCCAAAACATTCGTGAACTTGAAGGTGCACTCATCTCCATGCTGGCGCAGTCAACCCTAAACGGCAAACAGCTTAGCGTTGAACTTGCCTCAGAAATGATTGAGAAACTCGTTAAAAACACAAAGAAAGACATAACCATTGATTACATCCAGAAGGTAGTTTGCGAATACTTTGGCCTTCCTGTTGATGTGCTAAATGCAAAAACTCGCAAACGCGAGATAGTACAAGCACGTCAGATTGCCATGTACTTCTCAAAAAGTTTAACCAAAGCATCCCTTTCAACCATTGGCAGCGTTATCGGAAATAAGGATCACGCAACAGTACTTCATGCTTGTAAAACTGTAAATAACCTGATGGAAACCGATAAACGATTCAAGGCTCAGGTTGAGGACATTCAAAAGAAACTTAAGTATAACGCATAATACTAGTTTTTAGGGTTCTTATAGTAAAGGAGGGAGCTCACATAGCCCCTCCTTTCTCTTTTTCATTCAATATTTAATCAATGAAAATTGTAAGGTTGTCAATAAAACTAAACAAATTAAAGATAAATATGCTAAAGAAATTATTTTTACTACCAATTTGAGTTCCAATAATTGAAATTGTGGAAATCATTTTTTACTGGATGATTACTGAGAACCATATTTTTAAGGGAAAAAACTGAAGATATAAACTGTAAAGCAATAGCTATGATAAAAATTAAAAACCTTTTGTTCGCTCTCTCCATTGCCACCCCACTAATGGCTCAGTCCAACCCCGATAGCTTAATAGAAGTAATCAGAAAAAACGCAAAGGATTCTATTATTCTAAATAAAATATTTGAAAAACTAGCGCCAACAAAGGAGTATAAGGATTCAATTTACGACAAGGTAGTAATCGAATTCATTAAGTCATCAGCATCATATGGCTGGGCTAAAGGGGTTGCCAAAGGCAACGATCTTGCAGGAAACAGATATTATGTTAGAGGAAACTTTTCCAAGGCTCAGGAATACTTTGAAAGCATCATTAACTTTTCGCAGAAAACAAAAGTTCCTGTTGCAATCATTGCCAATGCCTATAAAATGCTTTCAGGAATCCTTTTCAATACTGGCAACGCAGAGGGAGCCATAGAAAAAGCGAACAATGCAATAGCCCTATTCCAACAGGTTAACGATACACTTGGCTTGGCCAAGACGATAAATTTGCTTGGGGGTATCTACTGGAATCTTGGGAAACTCGAAATAGCATCTGAAAAATTATACCAAGCCCTAAAGCTGAGGGAAAAATTAGGCGACTCATTGGGCGTAGCACATGCCTATAACAACATTGGCCTAATATACGACACTCAGGGTAAGCAAAATGAGGCACTTGATATGTATTACAAAGCCCTATCCATTTACCAAAAACTAAAAAATGATTTGGGTGTTGGTAGGGCATCAAATAACATTGCCATCATCCTCAAAAACCAGAAAAGATTTACCGAGAGTCTCGACATGTTTCTTAAATCATACGAAGTAGATGTAAAAAACAACAATATTGACGACCAGGGCAAAACACTCAGCAATATCGGACAGCTTTACCTGGAAATTGGAAATCCAAAGGAAGCTATAAACTACTTCTTTAAGGCAAAATCGGCTTTTGAACAAAGCAAAAACGAGAATGGATTAGCAGCAGTTTTCCTTAATCTTGGTCGCGCATACGAGCAAGTTGGAAATTACAGTACTTCAGCCATCTTTTACATCAATGCACTTGAAATTGCTAGTAAACTTAAATCCATTGAGTGGCAACGCGATGCCCACAAAGGGATGTACTCTATCCTAAAACGACAAGGCAACTATAAAAAAGCCATTGAGCATCTTGAGGAGTATAAAACACTCAGCGATACATTAAGCAATATCTCAAATCTGAATAATCTCGATAAGCTGAAAATTGAGTATGAAACAGATAAAAAAGAAAGTGAAATTGTTCTACTCCAAAAAGATAATGAACTGAAACAATTAGACATCAAAAGACAAAAGGTTATCAATTTTTTGCTACTATCGCTTGTTCTTTTCAGTTTGGCTATAGTTGTGCTATCATACCTCTACCTGAAAAAACTGAAAAAAGATAAACGTCTGCTCCAGGAAATGAATGCAGAGATTTTAATTCAAAAAGAGGAAATTGAAACCCAACGCGACATGCTGGAAATTAACATAAACGAACTAAACCAGCACAAAACCGAACTTGCCCTTCAAACTGATCAAATTGAGACACAGAATAGGTTACTGGAATATGCCAACCGTAGAATAACGGAGGGGCTAGAGTATGCTTCGTTAATACAGCGTTCGCTGCTCTCAAATCCTGTAGAACTCGAAAAATACTTCAGTAAACAAGCCATGCTCTACAAGCCCAAGGATTTTGTTGGCGGCGATATATACTGGCATCATGAATTTGACAACGAAATAATTTTTGTCATTGCCGACTGTATAGGGCATGGAGTAGCCGGAGCTTTTATGAGCATAATGGCAATTAACGCTCTAAAAGATGCAGTAACTATCTTTAACCTAAACAAACCCAGCCAAATTGCAACGCACTTGTACAATGAGTTAATCAAAAATAGCGCAAAACCATTTGGCTCAAACTTACTTTTAGGCATCGACTTTATGGTTTGTAAGTATACAAAACAGGCAGAGGTAATAGAATACTCGGGGTATAAAATATCATTTGAGTATTTCGATTCCGAGAACAACCATAAAACCATTCGCCCTCAACGCAACCTTAACCGTCAAATTGGACTGATTGAGTTCAACGATGAATACCTTGACATTACTAAAAGAGGGAAGCTGTTTTTCTACACCGATGGTTACCACGATCAAATAAGCGATACTAAACGCATTAAGCTGGGCAAATCCGAATACATTAAACTGCTAGGTAATACTTTAGGTAAACCTGTTGATGAACAGGTTAAACATCTTGAATCATTCCTGGAAAAATGGAAAGGTAATTACGAACAGGTTGATGACATATTGGTACTTGGAATTGACATTTAGCCTACCTCACCCTCCCATTCGTAACAACAAACCATGGATTAACAAGGTCCTCCTTGTTGTACGAAAGTCTTTCACCCGTCTCGTAGGTTATCACTTTAAAACCAGCACCCTCAACAATTGCCTGACCGGCAGCAGTATCCCACTCGCTGGAAAGCGACAGCCTAGGATATAAATCGGCTTTCCCTTCTGCAATCATACACATCTTAAGCGATGAGCCAATTGGAAGTAACTCTACGTTTGAGTAACGCTCCGATAAGCTATCAATATACTGAATGGTTTCAGGATTGCTATGCGACCTACTCTCAACAACCACAATGCTCTCGCGTTTAATTTGGAGTGGTAATTTTTGGGATATAGCATGAATTTCTTCATAGCTGATTTCAAAATCAGCTTTTGCTGGTAAGGAAGTCACCAGGTATGCCCCTTCGGAATTAATGGAGTAGTATAGTTTTCCTGTAACAGGTACAAATACTATCCCTGCAACTGGATACTTCTCATATACGAGAGCAATATTTACAGTGAACTCTCCATTACGCTTGATAAACTCTTTTGTACCATCAAGTGGATCAACTACCCAGAAATAATCCCATCCTTTACGCTCTTCGTAGATTATATTCCTACCTTCCTCGCTAAGAACTGGGATAAAAGTTTTTGAAAGTGAATTCTTTATTTCCTCATGGGCAAGCCTATCGGCAAGGGTTAAGGGAGTACGATCGGATTTAAGATTTACCTGAAAATCATCAGAATTGTACACTTCCATTATTTTGTAACCTGCCCTGACCGCAGCACCAATGGCAGTTGAGAGCAGGTTGTGAAGTTCTGGTTTTTCTATCATTCCTATAGTGAAGTTTTGGTTGCAAAATTAACCCGATTTAATATACCAAGCAACCTTGCCGAAACATGCTTTTAAACCTCTTTTATTTAAACCATCATATTTGAAAAAGTATTATGTTTATGCCGAAAAAAAATTTTTATCCATGAGTAATAGTCAATTAAAGCCAGAACTTGTTTTCCACTACTTTGGTGAAATATGCAAGATTCCACGTCCCTCAAAAAAAGAAGGTAGAATCATTGCTTACATCGAGGATTTTGCCCAAAAGCATAATCTGGAATACCGGAAAGATGAAGCTGGAAACATTCTGGTAAGAAAACCAGCCTCGGCAGGTTACGAGAAAAAACAATCGGTTGTACTGCAAAGTCACCTGGATATGGTTTGTGAGAAGAACAGCGATATAAATCATGATTTTAACAATGACCCCATACAAACCTACACCGATGGTGAGTGGTTAAAAGCTAAGGGAACAACCCTTGGAGCCGACGATGGTATTGGGATTGCAGCCCAATTGGCTATCCTAGCCTCAAGCGATATTGAGCATGGACCACTAGAATGCCTTTTCACTGTTGATGAGGAAACCGGTCTTACTGGTGCGTTCGAGATGGGAAGCGGATTTTTCAATTCTAAAATTCTTTTAAACCTCGATTCCGAGGACGAGGGCGAACTCTTCATTGGCTGCGCTGGAGGTATAGACACAGTGGCAACTTTTGCATACGAACCCGATAGGGTACCTAGCGATTCTGTTGCCATGAAGCTGATAGTGAAAGGCTTACTTGGAGGTCACTCAGGCGACGACATTGACAAACACCGCGCTAACTCCATAAAGCTTATTAACCGTTTCCTTTGGAAAGGAACTCAGCTTTTTGACCTTAGACTTGCCAACCTTGATGGCGGGAACCTACGCAATGCCATACCACGCGAAGCATCAGCAATATTCACAATACATAAGGACGACAAGGCTCAGCTGATCCTTACCTTTGAAAACATCAGAAGCGAAATATACTATGAATGGCGCGATGCGGAACCTAATCTCGAAATCACCATTGAGGACACTAGCCTACCCGACTTTGTGATTGACGAACCCACCCATTTTGACCTACTCAACTCGCTTTATGCATGCCCGCATGGGGTTATGGCCATGAGCCGACAGCTGAAAGGGCTCGTTGAAACCTCTACCAATTTGGCATCCGTGAAATTTATTCAGGACAACCAAATTCTGGTTACAACCAGCCAACGCAGCGCAGTGGAATCGGCAAAGCATGACATCTCGAACATGGTTGAAAGCGTTTTCCGGCTTGCCAATGCCAACATTCAGCACTCCGATGGTTACCCGGGATGGGCACCTAACACCAACTCTCAGATACTTGAAATAACAAAAGCCTCGTACAAGAGACTTTTTAAGGTAGAGCCTGTAGTCAGAGCAATACATGCAGGACTTGAATGTGGCCTTTTCCTAAAGAAATACCCTGAACTGGACATGATTTCGTTTGGACCTACCATTAAGGGTGCACACTCTCCTGACGAAAGATTGCATATTCCATCAACACAAAAATTTTGGGATTTACTGCTTGATGTATTAAAAAGCATCCCTGAAAATAAATAGCATTCCAAAAATGGGAAAGAACCCTTTATGGTTCTTTCCCATTTTTTAGATCATGAAACTCCAGCTCAGTAAAGAGTTTTCGCTAAAGAAATCCAAATTTACTTGAACTCTTCAAAATAATCCTTGGTTACATTACATACCGGGCAATGCCAGTTATCAGGCAACTCCTCAAAAGGCGTGCCTGCAGGTATTCCATGATCAGGATCCCCAATATTTTCATCGTATATGTAACCACAAACCCTACATTTGTACATAGTCGAATTATTTTTTGATTAAATTGCAAAAAATTTACCAAAATTACGAAAATGAAAATTAATCACCAACTGGCTCTTATCGTATTAATAATATTGTTTGCCTGCACAACTTCTACCTTTGCTCAAAAGAAAAAAGAAATCCGAGAAGCCGGCGTAAAGCAAAAAATTGAGTGGCGGATTATTTACGAAAATGAGAAAGAGATCAAGTACAAGGAATACGAGGCACAATTTGACAAGCAAGGAAACATATTAATAGAAAAGACATACGATGAGAAAGGCAATATTGTTAAGCATATTGAATACAAATACGATGGTGAAGGAAACGAGATATTGCAAACCACCTTTAACAGCAAAGGCGAAGCTATTGAAAGGGTGGAAACTACATACAGCAATGGTTTTAAAGTAGAAAAGAAAGTGTTTGGGCCTAATGGAAAGTTGAAAAGTAAAAAGATTTTTGAGTATAAGTAGCATAGCTCAATCCATGAACGAGAATGATATTAAAAATTTAGAATTCAACCATTTAAACCTATCCGATGTGGGCAAGGCCCAATTTATGCACCGTATCGATAGTAAGTATTTAGTACAGGCAGAATGGGCATTTGAAATCCTTTCAAATTTAAACCAACACTACTTTATTGTTGAGAATAAATCGCAGCTAATGCCCGAGTACTTTTCGGAATACTTTGACAGCAGTGGCTTTACCATGTATCTTGACCACCATAACAGGAGGGCTAAACGTTATAAGGTAAGGCTCAGGCATTACAGAGCTAGCGGCGATGTATTCCTGGAGGTAAAAACACGAACGCCTTCAGGCGAAACAGTAAAGAAACGAACTGAAATTACCAACAATTCCATTGACAATCCATCGGTTGAAGCTTTTGTTAAAAAAAATATTCCTTACAGATTTGATGAGTTAGCAAGAACTTTGCATACAACCTTTAATAGGATAACACTAGTATCGTTTGATTTTAATGAACGGGTTACAATGGACTTCAATATACTGCTCAAAAATCCAACCCATGCCGTAAACCTTTCAGATATTTGTGTAATAGAATCAAAACGCGACAAATACAACTCTTCAAGTTTTCTAGTCAATCATTTAAAGCAACACGGATATAGACAAACCGGTTTTAGCAAGTACTCAATTGGGTGCGCTCTTTTGTATAACAACCTAAAATCCAATAACTTCAAGCCAATAATTTCCAAAATTAACAAGTACAAAAATGAAAATGCTTTGGTTGTCATTTCAGGCTGAATCGTTCCAACTATTTGGAATTGACATCATTAACACGAACGATTTTTACACGCTACTCCTTCGGTTTATACTGAACACTATTGTGCTCTGGATTGCTGTCCGTTACCTATACTACCCGCGTACCTACCGTAAAGATTACGTTTTTACATACCTAATGCTTGGTGTGGTGGTATTTTTCATGTGCTTTTTGCTTGCAAATGTAAAGCTTCAGCTTGGATTTGCCCTGGGGCTTTTTGCTGTATTTGGGATTATTCGTTACCGAACCAACCCGATACCAATCAAGGAGATGACCTACCTGTTTTTCATAATAGCCATCTCTTTGATTAATGCCATTTCATCGAAAAAGGTTAGCTACGCAGAACTACTGTTCTCCAATTTTGCCCTTTTAGGAGTGGCTTTAATTCTTGAAAAAGGCCTTTTCATTAAACATCTATCTCAAAAAGTAATTGTTTACGAGAAAATTAACCTCATTACCCCCGATAAAAGGGCAGAGCTTATAGAGGATCTAAAGAAACGAACTGGCCTTGAAATTATGAGTGTAGAAATTGGCAAGGTTGATTTTGTTCGCGATATAGCATGGCTAGTTGTTCACTTTCCAGCCGAAAACTTTAACGATACTAACACCCCACAAATAGATGCCAGGGAAGTAGTAGATGATGACGATTAAATAATCTCTACCATTTTAAATGGAGCCTTTACCAGGGCCTGAAAATCGCGACCTAAGTTTTTAATGGTATCGTCATCTTCCTCAAAGTACCAGTTGATTACAATGTTATGACCCTGTGAGTAGGCCTCATCAAGCATTCTCATTATGGTGAAAATAAACCGGTTTGAACCGCTATTGATATACTCCATCTTCAGGTTAAGCCTGGTTAATGGTTCAGGCTTTTTAAGGTAATCTTCAATCCACTTAATAACCGGCTGGTAAAAAGCAACTGCATCCTCAGCAATTGAGCGTCCTGAAATTTGCAGAATTCCCGGTTTAAAATCAATCTCCGGTGTTTTGGTAGTGCCCTTGATGTATAAATTTGTCATGGCCTAGTTCTTTATCAGCATGTAAATTTATAAATATTATACCATACAAATAAAAAAATCCGCCCAAAATAGTTAAACGATGGGCGGATAAATTTGTTCGGTGCATCTGCTAAATCCCCAATTTCTTTGCTAAATCAACAGGAACTGCCTTTTTATGAACCATAATATTTGTTGATTTGTACAGTACAAATGCCCTGGAAGCATAAAAGTACCCCTTATACTTTCCATCGGCACCCCAGCTATTCTTCACTTTGTAGTATGTGTTCCCCAACTGATCGGTTGCCTTGCCTACCAGTACCATACCATGGTCATCGGTAGTTTGATAGTTATCAAATGCAAGTTGCCTTACTTCCTGGGTAATTACCATTTCCTTTACTGGCTTCTCGAATGAGTATAAAGTTTTTTCCTTCTCTCGATTTGATAGCTGAGTCCAGCGCTCCTTGTCGGAACCGGCATTTTCCTTGTCGTCAAAATCAGGAACTATAGCTATACCCTTACTCCAGTTAAACCCTTTATCGCTAACATCGCTTGCCCAAGCAACAGGATAGCCATTATCAATGGCATACTCAATAATCTTATCAAAATCAGCTAAAGGCACATTGAAGGCCTCACCATGAATCCAGTTATCGGGTAGTTCCAGAACAAATTTCTGGTAAAAGGGATGATGGCTGAACGAGGTTATTACCACGTAATCGTCCGGATTTATTCCAAGCTGTTTTGCAAACGATTCAGGAGTGTATGTCTTGCCATTATAGGTGAAACTCTGAGGCAAGGAACCAAAGTAAGCATCCAGAATACCATCAAATGCTTTTTTCCAAGCCGTGGAAAGCTTGCGGTTTGGATTTTTAACAACAGCATCAACAAAAGCTTTTGTAACGGCATCAATCTCGCCATGAACATGCGATTCCTCGCCATAGTTTAAACCCTGATAAACATCCATGGGAACAATACCAAAGCGTTTGATAGCCTCCAACACATCGAAGAATGAACCACCAGGGCCAAAGTTGTTTGTACCATTGAACCTGACATACCTGTCGGCTTTCATGGCATAAATATTCCTTACTACAAACATTGGGGAGAGGTCAACAGCCGGTTTTCCCATTCGCAAAAGCTCCGACTCCAGGAATGCCATTCCCGAAAAGCTCCAGCAGGTGCTTGAGCGGTTCTGGTTCTTAACCGATGTAGTAGGAATAACCTTAACTTCAGTAAATGTGTAGGGCTCATTAGCCTCGTCCTTTTTATCCTGAGCAAATGCTACCCCAATTGCTAAGATTAGGAATAGTGAAAAACTGAAAAAGTATTTTATCCACTTCATAACTATGAATTTTGGTTTGCAAAGTTTGATCTTGCCTGACATATAAGGTTTAACCAGTTAAAAAAACTATGTGAGTAAAATTGAGTTAAAGGATATCGACCAGAAACTCAATTTTGAATGTAGTTCCAAATCCCAGCCTGCTTTGTACCGATATTGATCCGCCCATTTTATCAACAAATTCTTTGCACAAAAGTAATCCTAACCCGGACCCTTTTTCGTTTTGGGTTCCGGGTGTCACAATGCTCTTGTCGATTCTGAAAAGCTTTTCAATATTTTGATCGGGAATACCAATACCATTATCTCTAACCCTGATCAAACATTTACCGTTAACCACCGAAGCATCAATTGATATTTCACCTCCAGGCCTTGTAAATTTTACAGCATTACTGATCAAGTTTCTCAGAACCGTATTCATCATATTTTCATCAACATAGAGTTCAATGCCGTGTGGCACATCAATAGTGAGGTTGATATTTTTCTCTGCAAGCCTATTTTGCACCAGTTCAATGTTCTGGTTTACCAAAAGCGCAAGGGAAACCTTCCGGGGCTTATTATGTATATCACCCATCTCGTTCGACGACCAGTCGAGTAGGTTTTCAAGTAGCCCATAGGTGGTTAAAGCCAGCCTATTAAGTTCCCCCATAAACTTTTTTGCCTTTTCCGAACTTAACGTTTCAATGTCGGTTAGCAAGAATGCGGTAGAGTTTACCAGCGTGCTTATTGGATTACGAAGGTCGTGAGCAATAATTCTGAAAAACTTATTTTTTGTTGCGTTTATTTCTTCAAGTTTTTGCTTTTGCTGCTCAATTTCGCTCTTTTGTTTTTCGAGCATGGCATTCTTTTCCGATATCCAATCGTAAGTTTCCCTAAGGTGTTCGGCCTGTACCTGAAGTTCCTCCTTCTGCAAAAGGATTTCCTGAGTTCTTTCTTTTACTAGCCTTTCAAGCTTATCTCGTTCACGAATAAGTTTGTAATGCCATATGATTACAAAAAAGTAAATCAGTAATATCCCAAGTATAGCATAGCCAATATATGCATAAACCGTTCTATACCAAGGGGCCCTTACTTCAAAGTGAAACTCGGCTATGGGGCTCTCTATTCCAAAAATACTACGTGCTTTTACCTTGAAAACGTATTTGCCCTCCCGTAAATTGGTGTACTCCTTTCTGCTATCAGTTGACCATTCTGACCATCCTTCATCGTTACCAACTAGTTGGTAGCTGAACTGGCAAGGCTCGTCAGACTCAAAGTAAGGCCATGAGTAGCTAAATATCATTGAATTCCTCTTATACGGAAGCGCTATCCCTAAATCAATAACAGGGTCAACTACCTTACTGTATAAACCTACCTCAAAAACAGTATCACATTCAAAGCGGTTAAAATTATTCCCATTAAAAAGCACAGAGTCCCGATTAATAACCCTATATATAACCGGCGCAGGTAGGTTAAAGTAATTATACCCTTTAGCAGGCCGAACCTGAAAGATACCTTTGTCGGTCGACACCCACGATATAGAGTCGTAGTAATGGGTAACATACTGGTCAGTTAAAAGCTGGTTGCTTATTCTTCGCCACATTAGGGTGTCATTATTACTTGGCAACCATTCCAGAATGTTTAACGATTTAATGTCAAAAGGTTTAAACTTAGTAGCACTATAGTTAAAGGAATAAAATTTACTATTAACAACAAAAAGCAAAGTGTCATATAAGTCGAATATTCTAACATAAGCGGCATTGGGTAAACCATTCAAAGTATCATATCTAGAAATTTCAATCTTTTTTTTCTCTGACTGCGCATTCACAATGCGACCCACACCTCCTAAATTTTCTGAAAACCAAATATTCCCATCGCTATCCTCACCAATGCTAACTATTTTCCTGTTAGTTTTGCAAAGTAACAACTCATCGTACCACTTTCCATTTTTGTATTTCAAACGCGAAACTCCATTTTCATGCCCCACAAAAAGGTATGAACGATTGATCCTTCCCTGATGAAGGACATAGGGTAGTTCAAGCTGGGTAATTTTTTTGGCGTTCCTTTTATTTATCTCAAAAACTCCATTCCTTGCAGCAACCAGCAAGTGGGTGTTTTGATTGCTTCCATGCCATAGCGGTTTAAGCAGGGTCGTATCGGTTGGTTCCTGAAAGTAAAGGAACTGCCAAGCTTGTTCGTACCTGCCTTCCAAACGGTTGAACCTGTCGGGCTTAAAGGTCTCATGGCGCCTTTTTTCAATGTAGAATAGCCCACTACCAGTTGATAAGTAGAAAAAGTTGCCTTTGCGGGCAACATCGGATAACACACCATCAATTCCAACCTGCTCGTTCCAGTAACGAAAAGGAGAAGTGAGTTCAACGCTGGCTATACCATTATTAAGGGCGAGCCAAAGAATGCCTGAAGGTTGATAATACAGGAAGTTTGCTGTGCTCCGAACACCAATTGAACTTTGGTCAATTACATCAACCACTCTGAATTCCTGATCAACAATTATTACATCGCCCAAAATGGATGAGAGTGCAAGTAGTGAATCATTAACCGAAATACCAAAATAAAATAAATTGTTCCTGAAATAATTATCAATATCTTGGGCATTAGAAGAAAGGAGTGAAAGAGAAGAAAAGTTTTTAAATACCCCATTCTCGTAGTCAACTGTATATAGGCCACTATCTCTTGTACAAATTAGGTGTTTGCCGTTAAAAGGGATTATTGAGTGAATCTTTAGCGAAGAAAAGGTTTGGCTCCCCTTAATGAGCTTCAAATTGCCTCCGTCAATAAAAAACAAACCCTGGTTAAGGATATGTACGGCATATTTTGAATCGACCAAATGCGATAGGTAGTATACCCGTTTTTCATTAAGTGGGAAATACGAGATTTTCCCTTTGTGGTAGCTAAATATACACCTGTCAGTTAGGAAAAAAACAGTATCGGCAATAGACCGGGTATCCCAAACCTCATTAAAATCTTTATGTGCGGAATCGACATGTGATGAAAGCGACACATATCTCAACAAGCCTGTTTTATCAGGGCTTAACAAGCCAAATTCACCATAGCCACCAACGTAAACCATATTGTTGCTGTCAATAGCGATACTCCTGACCGAGGCATCCTTACCAACTTCAATGAACCCCCAATTTTTTCCATCAAACTCAAGTACTCCAGCACCGTTTGCAAAGTATAAAACGCCCCTTTTATCCTGAACTATTCCCCAGTTTTGTGTTGCTGCTTGATAAGTGTTTGCCGAGTAGTAGTGCGAAAGTAACAATCCCCGCTCCTGTGCATTGGCATAGGTAAGCTGAACTAGAATAATGATTAGCAACGGATATCTCAATCTCCGTAACACAAGGTTCTATTTTTTGGTTTCCAAGATTTTAATTACATCCTCCTTATACAGCCTACCAATAGGGATTTCAATATCTCCAATTTCCAGCGATGTGGTCGAAAATGTATCCACACGATTAAGTGCTACAATAAAAGAGCGATGTACCCGAATAAACTTATCTTTATCAAGTATCTCCTCTAAACTGCTTATACTCTGTTTGGTTATCACTGTTCTATTCAGTGTTACCACTTTAACATAGTCCTTAATGCTTTCAAAGTATAAAATTTCATCCTGCTTTACCCTTACACTTTTTTTGCTCTCCTTAAAAATAAGGTATTCTGATTCCTTTAGGCTTGCGTTATCAGCCCTTTTTGAAAGCAGCTCTTTGGCCTTAGAGAATGCTTTTAGAAGCCGTTCAAAGGTAACAGGCTTAAGAATATAATCGGCAACATTTAACTCAAACCCTTCAATTGCGTAGTCCCTGTTTGCCGAGGTTATAATAACCACAGGTGGGTTATACAAGCACCGTACAAGTTCAATACCCGTAAGCTTTGGCATTTCTACATCCAAAAAAACTATATCCACAGGGTTTTCCTGCAGATACTCAAAAGCAGGGAGTCCATCGTTAAAGGTAGCCACTACCTCTACCCCGGGTATACGGGAGAGGTAACCATCAATTACCGCAATGGCTAAGGGTTCATCGTCGACAATAATGGCCTTTAAATCCATTGTAACCTACAGTTTAGCCTCGCAATTTAATACTTTTTAGCATAATGCACTTCCCTACTTAGCACCCAAAATATTAAAAATTATACAATGTATTAACATACAATTATTTAACATTATATGCTTTTGAAATTGCATTTCGTATGTTAAAAACTGTTTTATGTCGATATAGTTTCATACAAGCGAGCGACAATATTGACATTAACACCTTTAGTAGATATCTTGCAGCCATCCAACCAAATACCAACCTAAACAAAAAAAGCTATGAGAAAAAATCTACTTGGTTTAGTAAGCATTTGTCTTATGACATGCCTGCTATGGGTAAATCAAGCCCTAGCAGTACCGGCATATCCGGGACTTATTCAGTACAAACAGGCAAATGGCAAAACCCTGGCCATTTTCCTAAAGGGTGATGAGAAAGTTAAATGGGCAACCACAGAGGATGGTTACACCATTATGCTGAACAGCAAAGGGGTATATGAGTATGCCATTCAGGACATGAAGGGCGATTTGCAGCTTTCAGGAATCGAAGTGAATAACATTAAGGAAAGAACGGCTGCTGAAAAGGAATTACTCTCCAAGGTTAGCAAGGGTTTATACTATAGCCCAAGCCAACTCTCAATGATGAAGAGTATTTGGGATATAAAATCAGCCGAGGCACAGAAGGCTTTCCCTACCACCGGAAATAGAAAGTTAATATGTATTCTGATGGGTTTTAAGGATAAAGCCTTTACCAAAACCCAAAGCGATTTTAACAACCTGTTCAACCAGGTAGGTTACAGCACTGGCGGAGCAACCGGTAGTGTAAAGGACTACTACCTTGAAAACTCATGGAACCAGTTCAACCTAACGGTTGATGTATTTGGCCCCTACACTGCCAGCCAGAACATGTCGTACTATGGGGGGAACGATGCCAGCGGCAACGATCAAAACCCAAGGGCGCTTGTTTCAGAGGCTGTTAACGCTGCCGATGCTGCTGCTAACTATGCTAACTACGACAACGATGGCGACGGCACAGTTGATGGTGTTTACATAATATATGCCGGATACGGTGAGGAAGCAGGTGCCAGTGCCGATGCCATTTGGGCCCATGCCTGGAGTATTACACCGGTGACAAAGGATGGTAAAACCATTAGCAGGTACTCTTGCTCTGCTGAGCTAAGAGGAAACTCAGGAACAACCATAACCGCAATTGGTGTTATTTGTCATGAATTTGGGCACGTACTTGGCGCACCCGACTACTATGACACCAATTATAGTACAGGAGGGCAGTTTGAGGGTACTGGCAAATGGGATATGATGGCCAGTGGCTCATGGAACAATAATGGCGTTACCCCAGCACATCACAATGCCTACACCAAGGTTAAGGTATACGGTTGGGCTACCGCCACAGTTCTTTCATCGGCAACTAACGTTACCGTGAAACCCGTTAAAGACAACAAGAGCTTCTACCAAATTAACTCTACCACCAGCGGCGAGTACTGGTTAATGGAAAACCGCCAGCAAGTTGGTTTTGATACATACGTTCCTGGTCATGGCTTGATAATTTACCATGTCCATAAGGATGTTGCCAGTGCAAGTAGCAGCAATAACATTAACACAACTTACCCACAGAAAATGTATCCGGTTTGCGCCAGTGCAACCACAAATCCTGGCAGTACTTCAAGTACATATGGTAGCATTAATAGCACAGGCTGTCCATTCCCTGGAAGTAGCAATAAAACTTCGTTTACCGATGCTACAACTCCTAACATGAAATCGTGGGCTGGCGCTAATACCAATAGTCCCATGACCAACATTGCCGAGAATACTACTACAAAGGAAATCACCTTTGCATTCATGGGCGGCTCAGGCGGCGGTACAGCACCAACCGCAACTACTGTTGCAGCATCATCAATAACCACAAGTAGCGCCACCTTAAACGGTACTGTTAATGCCAACAATGCCACCACCACCGTTACCTTTGAATGGGGTACAACAACAAGTTTAGGTAACAGTATCAATGCAACACCAAATAGCGTTACGGGAACTGCAAACACAAACGTTTCTGCTAGTTTAACCGGCTTATCAGCCAATACCACTTACTACTACAGGGTTAAAGCCGTTAGCGCAAATGGAACCACCTATGGTAGCACTATGAACTTTACCACTGCTGCTAACCCGACTTCAGTTACACTACCCTACTCTCAAACCTTTAGTAGCTCATCGATGCCAACTGGTTGGACAACCCAGAATACTGGAACCAGTATTACTGAGCGTTGGAGCGTATCAAATACTGCTAATGCTGGCGGAGCGGCCTACGAAATGAAATGTACTTACCAGAATGTTAACCCGGGAACAACTCGCCTGATCACACCTGCCATAAACACATCAGGTGTAAGTCAGGTAACATTAACGTTCCGCCATATGCTCGATGCATACAGCACCGGTGTTACTCTGAGAGTTCAAACCTCAAACGATAAGACCAATTGGACCAACACATCATGGTCAGTTGCTACATCAAGCACCAATATCAGTGCAACTAGCGTTACAGTTAATATTACAACAAACCTCAACTCCGCAACAACATACATAGCTTTTGTTGCCGAAGGTAATCTCTACAACATTGATTATTGGTATATTGATAATGTTTCAGTTGCCGCTGGTAGCGGAGCAACTACACCAACGGTTACTACTGGCAGTGTAAGTAACATAACATCAAGTACAGCTACTGTAGCCGGAAATGTAACAGCCGATGGTGGCGCAACTGTAACCGAACGAGGTATTTGCTACAGCACTTCACAGAACCCAACTACTGCAAATAGCAAGGTTGCAAGTGGTTCAGGTACCGGATCATACAGTGCAAACCTTAGCGGTTTGGCTGCTAACACCACCTACTACGCTCGTGCTTACGCAATTAATGCTCAAGGTACATCGTATGGTAGCCAGGTTAGCTTCACTACATCTGCCAGCACAGTTACCTACTGCGCATCAAAGGGAAGCAACTCCAGCTATGAATGGATTGACCTTGTACAATTCGCAGGCATTAACCGTACCTCAGGCAACGATGGTGGCTACAAGGACATGACCAGCCTGCAGGCTACTGTCGCTCGTGGTTCAACATACACAATCTATTTCAGCGCAGGATTTGCCAGTTCTGCCTATACCGAGTACTGGGCTGTATGGATTGACTATAACAAGAATGGTACTTTTGAAGATACCGAAAAGGTAGCTAGCGGTTCTTCATCGAGCAGCGGAACCCTATCAGCCAGCATAACAATTCCTACAACTGCAACCTTAGGTGTTACACGCATGCGCGTAAGTATGAAGTACAACGCTGCACCTACCGCTTGCGAAACCTTTAGCTACGGTGAGGTTGAGGACTACAGCGTAAATATTACCAGCGGAACATCAGCTCCTTCAACCGATAATCCTTTTGCTGAGGAACTTGGAAACGAAAAGGTTGATATTTTCACCATCTATCCTAACCCTGCTGCCGAAAAGTTAAATGTTGTTCTAAACGGCATTGAAGGTGAAGTATCGGCTCGTATCTACGATATGCGTGGCGCAGTGGTTAAGTACCAGATGCTAACCGACAGAAATAACACAATTGAGATTAATGATTTGGCTCCTGGTGTTTACATGATCTCAGTTGATGATGAAAAACAGCCTATAACAAAACAATTTATCAAAAAGTAATAGCTGCTAGAGTGTTTTATGCGAAGAGGGGTGTCGATTTTCGGCACCCCTTTTCTGTTCTGTTAACCCAAAATGCAAAATGCCAATTAAATTCATCCGAAATTAGTCAACAGAAACACAAAAAGCCTAAAAACACTATATTCCTATTGACTTATCGAGATACCCCCAACTTATCAAAATCTTTCATTCCGAACTTTCGGAATGACTAGATTTTGTTGGTCGATTCTTCAATTGTTTTTTTCAATTGACGGATTTGGGTTCAAAACCCATCACTCGGTAAGAACTTCCACTAAATAATGAACCTGCAATTAACATTATTTAGAAATATTCCAAATATACTATATCCTATTTAAACATTTAGATATATTGTTGCGTTATATATTTGCAAAACTAAAAAAACAATAAAACATATGGAATTTGAAGTTACATTTCAAGGCAAAAAGCAAGTTGTTGCTCACATTGGAGAGCATGATATTTTAACCGATCAACCGGTTTACGCTGGGGGTGACAATGAAGGGCCTGCTCCTTTCACATTGTTCTTAGCATCGATTGGTACCTGTGCTGGCATTTATGTAAAATCGTTCTGTGACCAGCGGGGAATACCTACCGACAATATCAAAATTGTGCAAAAGCATCAGTTTAACCCCTTGACCCACATGATTGAGAAATTAGAACTCGAGATCAACCTCCCTGCCGATTTTCCAGAGAAATACAAGGAAGCAGTTATAAAAGCGGCTGATCAATGCGCTGTGAAGAAACATCTTCACAACCCACCACAAATGAGTGTAACAACCAAAAGTATTTAGTAAAAAAACTCCCGCACAGGTCGGGAGTTTTTTTTGCTATACATTCTTCTCTTATAGAACTGTTAGCTCTTTCATGATATGTTTTGATTCGCCAAACTTATCAATGATAAACAACACATATCGTATATCAACCACAATGGTTCGTTGGGTTTCGGGTTCGTACATAAAGTCGCAGGCCATAGCTTCAGCGTTGCCGTCAAAGGCTATTCCTATCAAATTCCCATTAGCATCGAGCACTCCACTACCGGAATTACCACCGGTAATATCGTTGTCGGTAAGGAAGCAAACCGGCATTACACCATTCTTAGCATACGGACCATAATCCTTCCGTTCCCATAGCTTACGTAGCTTTTCAGGCACTTTAAACACGTCGGAATTGGGATCTTCCTTTTCCATTACTCCATCAAGGGTTGTAAAGGGTTTGTATGCCATCCCATCGGCAGGGCGGTAACCCTTTACCTTCCCATAGGTTAACCGGGGTGTTGAATTGGCATCGGGGTATAAAAGTTTACCCTTGTTCATTTCCATTATTCCTTTGGTATAGAGCTGCATTGCTCTGTTGTAGTTCTGCTGCGCCTCGTACATGGAATTGTAAATTGAATCCCATAGCATATCGTAGTTGTGGTAAAGAATGAACAGAGGGTCTTGAAGTAAAGAATCCAGGTAAGGCTTTTCAATCAATTTACTGAGGTTTTCAGGCGATGTAAAATAGGATTTTTCAAAGAAAGCTCTGATATAGTATGGGTATGTGGTGCTAATGTCATTTAGTTTTTTTATAGCATTTAGCATCCCCAGGTTATTAAAATCGCCGCTATTGTTTAGCAAAGCGCCAAATGCAATTGAGTATAGCTGAACATCGGGGTAAACATGGTATTTCTCAAATACTTTTGGTAGCCTTTTCTGGAGCAGCTTAGCCTCCTGGCGTATATAGTCCTTTTTGAAACTCAACCGGCTATATGGTTTGCCCTGCATAATGATAGCGCTAACAAAATCGTTACAGGCTGTAATATTTTTATGAACATCAACTGGATAAAACGACAATGCCGAAATGGCTCCTTCAAGTTCCTCCCACCTGTTCTGTGTAACAGTTTGGTAGTAGTTCTCTAGAACAGGTAAAGTTGCAACATACCTGCTGTAAAGGAAGGGATTGCTGTTAGCCCAAGCCTTAAGGCTATCCTCACGGGCAGTAAGACGTTCAACAACACTATACTTGAACATCGACTCGGCTTGCCAAACATCTTTCTGGTAAAAGTTAACAAGATAGTCGTGCTTATCGGTATAGTTTACCTTAATTGCAGGATCGGTTTGTTGGGCTTTTTTGATGGCTTTAATCATTTCGCCCCAAACGGTACGCTTAAAGTTGGCTACCACCTCGCGATTAAACAGCGCCTCATAGGATGAAGCATAACGATGCGTTCGGCCAGGGTAACCAATTATCATAGCAAAGTCACCCTCCTGAACTCCTTGCAGGTTAATTCTTAGGTAATTCTTCGACTTAAGAGGAACGTTTTTGGGGCTGTACTGGGCAGGTTTGCCATCTGGAGACGTGTATATACGGAATATACAAAAATCGCCTGTATGGCGAGGCCAATGCCAGTTATCTACATCCCCGCCAAAATTTCCAATTGATGCGGGAGGAACTCCAACCAAACGAACATCGAGGTACCGCTCGTAACGGAACATGTAAAACTCGTTGTAGTTAAAAAATGGCCTTACTACCACGTGATAACCGCTTTTTGCCTCAACCGAATCCTGAAGGTATTGCATCTTCTGGTTAATGGCTTCGAAGTACTCCCTGTTCGAAAGCGATGGACTAATGCCAGTAAGAATATCGGAGGTTACATCGGTAATATCAACAAGAATAAGTGCTGTTTTCCCCTTAGCTGGAAGCTCCTCGGCCAGCGACTTAGCCCAGTAGCCATTATCCAGCAAATTGTTGCTGACAGTGCTTAATTCCTGAACGGCATCAACCCCACAATGGTGATTGGTAAAGAAAAGTCCATAAGGCGAAACCAGCTCAGCGCTACAGCCACCATCATCGAATTGAACTATGGCATCCTTCAGGCTCGATTTATTAACACTGTAAATATCCTCGGCTGTTAATTTTAGTCCCAGCGTTTGCATTGCCGATATGTTTTTACTTATTAGATTAAGCATCCACATGCCCTCATCGGCAAGCACGTTGGAAGAAATAAGAAAAACTAAAAGCCAACTGGTTAGGTTCTTCAATACTTTCATATAGAAATGTTGATTTATTTGTTTCGATTAAATAAGCTCAGAATTAATATTAAAGATAGCGATAATATTGATGCAATAGCGTACTCCCACTTTTTTTGTGAAACAGTTACTAAAAATGATAAGGGTTGCCCGGTTTTAAAAAGGGTTTCAGGAATATCGCGCCAGTGCCATTTGCCAATTATTGTGCCATTCATTAAGTAAAGCATACCAGGGTTTGATCGAACAATGGTTTTTAGCATAACCTCATCGGCTTGGAGCCATGTGAAGAATAAACCATGTTTGTTTTCCAGGCCTGCCAATTCGGTGCCAGCAGCAGAAGTTAACCCGAAGATTTTAATGCCTTTATCGTGAGCCCGTTTCTGAATAGTTTTAAACTTGGCTATTGCGGGTTCCGATAAGTTTTTAATATTTGGAACCACTACTAAAATTAAATCTCCCTTAGAGTAAAGTATGGAATCGGTGTAGTTTTGGCCATCTTCAGTGTATAATATGAAATTAGTTATGGGCGGGGTGTACCCTTTTTCCACTAAAAACGACTTTGAATCAACAAAAGTCCAGGTAGAATCATCCCATGGGTAGTTAGTTTCATCGAACTCCTTCACCACACCATCCTTCTGGTAGTAAAGAATTGTTCTGTAAACATCGTGTGGGGCATCCTCAGGTATTGAAGTGTATTGAAGTAAATTGGCCCCAATGTGGAATGGTCTAAAATCGATCAAAGGTTGATGGCGGATGCCATGAACAGATGGCACAAATGCTAAGGCAAGTAATAATAATGCGAGTAAATTCTGTTTGACAGAATTGTGCTTTGATAGTTCCTCCGTGCGATTGACAAATAGGAATGCAGCAGCAGCAAAAAAAAGTAGATTTTTATAAAACGTTCCCCAGTTTGAAAGCTTTATGGCATCGCCAAAACAACCACAATCAGAGATTGGGTTGGTGATGGCCAGTACAAGGGTTAAGGGCGTGAATACTACCATGAAAAGAAATGCTCCCCATGCAGCAATCTTTTGTTTTACCCCTAAAAATAAAAGCAAACCAATGTATAGCTCAGCTGTGCAAAGTAAAACAGAAAGCGGGAGCGCTATGCTATCCAAGAAATGCAGGTGAAACGCAGCAAAGTAATCACTTAACTTGTATGCAGTTCCCCAAGGGTCTATCCCCTTTACAAACCCAGAAAAAACAAAAACTATAGCCAACAGGTACCGTGCACCTACTAAAATTTTCCTTTTCATTGCCTTTATCTTTAAAAATTCAACAAGTTTCGTTTTGCAATTTCATCCATTATCATAAACGAAATGACTTCAGGCTTATGCATCTGTCCATCCTTGTTGGTACAATCTAATACAACAAAATTTGGATCGAACCTTTGCTGCTGTATGTAGATATTCCGCACCTTTTCCTGGAACGACAGATCCTTTTCATGAATATCGTCCTTACCCTGCAAGTACTGCCTTGACTCACCAATTCGTTGCTCAGTTAGGCGTTGGCGGGTAAACTCAAAAGGCACATTTAAAAAGATATTTAAGTTGGGTTTAGGTATTGCATAGTAATCAAATTCCAGCTTTAAAATCCATTCCCTTAACATATTAATTTCATGGGCATTTTTTAGTTTTGCGCACTGAAAAGCAACGTTGGAGTATACATACCTGTCTAGCAGAACTACATGCTTTTCGCTAAGCCATTGGCGAATCATAGGAGCAGCATCCATCCTATCCGAAGCATAGAGGAGAGCTACCACGTAAGGATCAACCTTGTCAATAGTACCCAAATCGCCTCGTAGGAACCTAGCAATAAGGTCGCCGAAAAAAGGGGCATCAACTCTAGGAAAGTGAAGGAAATGGCAGGGTATCGATTTTGTTTTAAGACGATTAGTAAGTAAGTCAATTTGAGTTGATTTGCCTGCACCATCGAGCCCTTCAATAACAATTAAAGCCATCTGCCAAAAAAATTAAAAAATTAATATCTGTAAACTTAACACAATGTTTCGTATTTTAGCATTTGAAACATTTTGCAAGATAGGAAAAAATGCAAGAAAAACTTTCAGTTTTCGCACCAAGAAAAACGTTGCAATGCAACGGTAGGCTCATAACCATAGAGAAACCTTTGGTTATGGGAATAATCAACGTAACAAGCGACTCTTTTTTCAGCGGTAGCCGGTTCAGGTTTTCGCATAGCATAGCTCGCAGGGCAAAGCAAATAATTGAAGAAGGAGGCCAAATAATTGACATTGGGGCTTGTTCAACGCGCCCGGGTGCAAAACCGGTTAGTGAGCGGGATGAGGTAAAACGCCTCCATAAAGCATTGACCGCCATACGCAGGAATTATCCTGAAGCCATAATCTCAGTAGACACCTTCCGTGCATCGGTTGCCGAATGGGCTGTAAGAGAATTTCGCGTTGATATTATCAACGATATTTCGGCAGGGCAGATGGACAGCATGATGTTTGAAACCATTGCCGAGCTAAATGTACCCTACATACTCATGCATATGCAAGGAACACCCGAAAACATGCAACAAAACCCTCACTATGAAAATGTTATCAGAGACCTAATTCTTTTTTTTAACGACAAAATAGAGAAACTGAAACAGCTAAACGTTAAGGATATTATTATTGACCCTGGGTTTGGATTTGGCAAAACCATTGAGCATAACTATACCATCCTAAAAAATCTTGAGGCCTTTAAACTATTAGAACTTCCAATACTTGTAGGCATTTCAAGGAAATCAATGATATACAAACCATTAAATATTAAGCCCGAACATGCATTAAATGGGACAACGGCTCTCAACACATTATCCATTCTTAAGGGCGCCAGCATTCTTAGGGTTCATGATGTTAAACAAGCAGCTGAAACCATAAAGTTACTTGAACTACTTAATGCTCAACCGGAATTTCAATTCATTTAGCCTCATGGAATTATTGCCTATACCGCTTTTTATACATGTAAGAGTACTCGACATTGTCGATATTGTAATTGTAGCAATTCTTCTATACCAGATATACCTTTTAATTAGAGGAACTGCCGCAATAAAGATTTTTTCAGGGATTGTGCTCCTGTACTTCATTTGGTTAGTTGTAAAAGCATTGAACATGGAGCTGCTTGGCAATTTGCTTGGCCAAGTAATTGGAGTTGGTGTTATTGCCCTCATCATTGTTTTCCAGCAGGAAATAAGAAAATTTTTGTTACTGCTTGGGTCGCGTTACACATCAAAAGGGAAAAGCGCCCTGGAGTCATTCCTGCTAGGTGCGGATCAGAACGAGATTAGCCAAACAAACCTCGATGCAATAGTAAGGGCTTGCAAAAACCTGTCGGAAACCAAAACAGGTGCTTTAATTGCTATTACCCGAAACTCTGAGCTTGAGGTATACTCTCAAACGGGCGATATTATTAACGCAGAACTCTCAAGCCGGCTGCTTGAAAATATTTTTTTTAAAAACAGCCCATTACACGATGGGGCAGCAATAATCAAAGGCAATAAGATTCATGCTGCCCGGTGTGTTTTGCCAATATCTGAGAATCTTAATTTACCCCCAAAATTCGGAATGAGGCATAAATCGGCCCTAGGGTTGACAGAGGTTACTGATGCCTTGGTAATTGTTGTTTCAGAGGAAACCGGCAAAATCAGCTTAGCCGACAATGGGACTATCGATTATGGCATTAACCTAACTGAACTCAAGGAAAAACTAGAACAAAAGTTGCAAACTAAACGATAGGCTATTAGAGTTTATGTTACATTTGTTCAACACCTAAATTCTTACCAGCAATGATTAAGTACCAAATCACCAAATCGGACACAAATATTTATGGTGAGGTTACAATCCCCCCCACCCGACCGATGTCGAATAAGTTTTTAGTAATTAAGGTTTACAAAGATGCAAATCTGCCCACGGGTCAGGGCTCTGAAAATGGCAACGAAAAAATTATTAACCAAAGTATATTTAAGGAAGGGCTAAAGAGCAAGAGCGGCCGTACAGCCCGAGCAATTAGACATATCAGGGCCTTTATCAACTACTTTGGTGGCGAGTGGATACTTTCATCATCAAACATCCTAAAGGACAGTACCACGGGTAAAATTGTAGCGCTACTCCAAAAGTATGGGTTAAGGGTTCAGTTCGAAGAACGTATTGGAAATCCTCCTTTCAGGCTTATTGGGAAGAATTTAAAGGGGAAAATACTACGGGTTGAAGGATCAATAAACAGCAAGATGATTGAAGCCCGTCTGCTTATAGACCCAAGTTTGAATTCCGAAGAAATTATTGAACTAAAAAACTATATCATTTCCCAGGGCTACTCCACCATGACCCTCCGTGCACTCCAATTCATGGGGGTAAACATCGACTGGAAAGAGGATGAGGTACTCATTGAGCATCAGATATTTGATGGAAGTGAACTTTCCATTGAAGCCGATTGGTCGTTAGCATCGTACTGGTACGAGGCAGTAGCCCTTGCCGGTAAAGGTGAAATTGCTATCAAAGGCCTGAAACCTGAAAGTTTTCAGTGTGATACAGCAGCCAAAGACTTATTCACAGGATTAGGCGTAAGCACACTTATAGCAGAGGATGCAGTAATTCTGAAGCGTAAGGGGAAGGTAACAAAACAGTTTGTACATAATTTTAAGCAACACACGGATTTGGCACCTGCCGTGATGTTTACCTGCTTAGCCCTAAGCATTCCCTTCACAATAAGTGGAATTGATTATTTTCACACTAAAGACCCCGACAGGCTGGAAGCCATTAAAGCCGAATTCCAGAAACTTGGTGCAACCATAAATGTTCATCTAGAGAATGACGTTGAGGTTCTAAAATTTGATGGAAAATCAAAATTAAAAAGTTTAAAAGTTATAGAGTGTGATTCACAAAACGACCATCGTGTGGCAATGTCACTGGCGCCATACGCAATTCTAGGCAAGAAAGTGATTATGAACAATGCTCGAATAACCAGTAAATCATACCCAACTTTTTGGGATGAAATTAAGAAGTTGGGATTTGAGGTAACAGTATTGCAATAAAAAAATAATTCCAAAAAAAGTAAAAAAATGAAAGGGTGGCATCTCTGTCACCCTTATTTTTTTGGTTTAGTCAAGCTACTTTTTCCAAACTAATGTTCCGGCAAGCATATCGTGAAGTGCTTGTTTCTTACTGGTGAAACCAGCTAAAATATACCCTATCATAAAAATCATACTGGAAAGAATTTTCCCAAAATAACGTCCAGTAGCACGTGCAAATGATATGCGATTACCATCCATATCGGTAACAACAATGCCCAAAGCAATTTTACCAACCGTTCCTTGGAACTTTGAGGACTCCATAATGGCAAAGTATAACCACATTAGTACAATCAACGCCAGATAGGTAATCATGGCTGTACCAACAATAGCGCCAACCATACCAATAGCCTCTGTTTCATTAAGTCCATTTGACGCAGCTGAGGCCGCTGAGAATCCAATTAATGCAAGAACAGGTATTACAACAATCCACTGTATAACACCAATAATTATTGCATCAAGAAGGTACGCCAGAAAGCGCCACCAAAAACCTGCATACTTTAAGTTTTCCATAATTCGTTAGGATTAAGTTTAGTTTATGGTTATTTAAATCAGTAGCAATATACCATTTTTTCTTTGAGTTACAGAACAAACATACCCAAAAAGCTACATATTCCCACCTATTTGTTTAAACCCGGTGTTGATAAGAGTGCAATAATTTACAGTGTGAATAAAAAAATAAAAAAGAAAAGGCATTAAAATTATCTTTCCATTGGTTATCACTAATGCTGTCCTAATCATTTTTAAAGATTATCATACAGTTAGCTAATTCCTCTTTATTTCAAAAAGATACTCCAGAGCCTCGGGAAGTTCTCGGCTCCAAAACCATTCAGAGTGTCGGCCATCGGGCTCTATTTTCAATTTAAGATAATCATTATCCTTATATCCAGCCTTGAACAGGAGGTATTCCAGCTTTTTCATATCCTCAACTAAACTGTCGCTTTCCTTTTCACCAGCCAAAAGATAAACTTTCTGCTCATTCCTACGCTTGTACTTTGAAACATACTCAAAAACTTTAGACGAAAACCAGAGTGAAGGTGAAAAAACTCCTACTCTCCCAAAAGCATCGGGATACTTGAGCCCTATGTAAAGCGAAATTAATCCACCCATTGAGCTACCAATAACAGCATTAAACTTGGGTTCAGGATTAGTCCTATAGTTTTTATCGATAAATGGCTTAAGCTCCTTGGCAACAAAGTATGCATACTTGTCGCCATCGCCACCCAAGCCAAGGGAGTCGTTGCGCCATGGTGAGTATTCGTTAATACGCTCCTTACTATCGTTGTAGATGGCTACAACAATTGCTGCAAAGCCGCAACTATAGTATAGGCTATCCATTATTTCGTCAACCCTCCATTCCCTGGCAAAGGAAGTGGCCTCATCAAAAACATTTTGGCCATCGTGCATGTAAATTACGGGGAATTGCTGTCTTTTGCTATAGTTTGGAGGCAGGTATAACCGCACTGCTCTACGTCGATTTAACTGTTTCATCTCAAGCGTGGAGGGTAAGAACCTAACATTAGCCGAGGCTGTGGATTTTCGTTGAACCGGCTCAAACATGTCGCGCCATCCACTCACTCTAATGCTCACTGTGTCGGTGGATGGGAAATAAATCCTGTTTCGAATATTGCCTCCATTGGAGTCCACCTCAACAAACTGCCAACTTCCACGTGAAAGCTTATACTCAAAGGTATCCTTTACTTGCGCTAATTTCAGCTCATAACAGTTTGCGCTACGTTTAAATGCCCAATTGATATCATGCGGGTTCCAACCGTTGAGTTCCGATGCCATAAAAATTGTGTCATCGGGCCGAGTTTTATCCGGAAAAGAATCAATAACAAATACGACCTGCGCATTGAGCTGGCAACCCAATAAAATAAATGTCCATAGCAAGACAAAGCTAACTTTCATCCTTTTTAGATTTTGCATTAAAAACAAATGTAATATTAAAAAAGCAGTTGTAAAAATGGCCAAACAGCTATATCTTTGCAGCAAGTAAATGGCCCCGTAGTTCAGCTGAATAGAACGTCAGATTCCGGTTCTGAAAGTCGGGGGTTTGAATCCCTCCGGGGTCACTTGGGAAAGCCAGCCAAAATAGGACTGGCTTTCTTTGTTCAAAAAAGTAACCATATTCGGTATTGCCGGAGGGATCATGGAGCAAAGCGGAACTAATCCCTCCGGGGTCACTTGGGAAAGCCAGCCAAATAGGACTGGCTTTCTTTGTTCAAAAAACTAACCATATTCGGTATTGCCGGAGGGATCGTGGAGCAAAGCGGAACTAACCCGAATTACTTTTAAGGATATATTCTAACTTGCTATAAAATAATTTACTTATATTGACGTTAACCTAAAAATCCTCGCAAAATGGAAATCTCAATTAAAAACAACCTCGAAAATCCTGAAGTACTTGAGCAGCTTTACAGAAGGAACAGAAAAAGATTTGAGAAAGCATTCTTAAACATTTATCCCGAAATATCAAGTAGTCCATTAGCAAAATTTTGGTTTACCAGGCTAACAGCCGATAATAAAACACTATATGGTGTAACCCTAAAAGAAATTACTTATGTTTTAATTTCCTGTTTGATAGTCAGTGTTATAATGATAATTCCTTGGTTGTTTGGGTTTAACCCAAATGACTATAATTTTTACGAACGCAACCTTCCGCTTACAGCACTCCTAGGGGTTACCCTTTATACGGCCATACTAAAAAACATCAAGCCACAAAAAGTAATAGCTACCGCAGGTCTTTTCATTATTTCAGCAATATTTTTAAATGTTCTACCCAAAACCGAAAGCAATTCTACAACCCTGGTATACATTCACTTACCCATACTGCTTTGGTTTATTTTTGGCATTGTGTTTTCTGAGTTCGATTTAAAAAGCCAAGAAAAACGAATTGAGTTTATTAAGTACAATGGCGACTTGGCTGTTCTGTTTGGCATTTTTGCAATAGCAGGAATGTTTCTAACAGCCTTTACCATTGGACTATTTAGCGCAATTGGAATAAACATTGAACAAATTTACATTAAGCTAATTGTTATACCTGGAGTGGTTTCCGTTCCAATAATTTGCACATTCCTAATTAATAAATTTGATTACCTATCAAATAAAATTGCCGCTATTATTGCCAATATCTTTAGCCCTCTGATACTAATAACACTCATAGTATACCTTATCAGTATAATAGTAAAAGGTAGCAACCCCTTTATTAACAGGGATTTTCTAATTATTTTCAATGCAATGCTTATTGGGGTTGTTGCAATGGTCATTTTTTCAATTTCAGAAAGAACAAATTACTCAACTAATAATTACTATACAATCGTATTCACTGCTCTTTCAACAATAGCACTGTTAATAAATATCGTAGCGTTACTGGCTATTCTTTATAGAATTACTGAGTATGGTATAACACCTAACCGACTAGCCGTTATCGGTTCGAACCTCCTTTTTTTTACCCATACAATACTAATTCTGGCTAATTTGTTGAAAGTGATACGAAAAAAAGAAAGCTTATCTATTATTGAGCAAGTAACAGCTAAATTTTTGCCTTACTATGGAATATGGTTGATTTTTGTGGTATTCATTCTGCCCTTAATCTTCAACTTCAAGTGAAAGTAATTTTCTTAAATTGAGTGTAGCACTATTTAACATGACGACTAACTAAAAAACAATAATTTTGTGCAAACCTTTAAATGCAGAGATATGAAAAGAGTAATTATTAGTTCATTATTAGTATTTGCAACAACAGGGTTGTTTGCACAAATTTTTGTAGGTGGAAGTGTTGGATTTAGCACCACCGGGGGGAAAATTGAAAATGGCAATACTTCTGTTGATAAGGTTACACAAACCAGTTTTTCACTAGCTCCAAAAGCAGGAATGTTCCTATCCGAAAAACTTGCAGTAGGAGCCATACTAGGCTTTAACCTGCAAAGTGAGAAAACACCGGGCACTCCTGAACAGATTGACAGAACCACAACATTTGGTATAACGCCATTTGCCCGTTACTATGCCTTTTCACTTAATAGGCTGTCGGTTTTTGCTCAGGGAAATTTAGGCTTTTCGTATGCTGTGGAAAAGAACAAGGTAGGTTCAACAACCACAACAGGCCCTAAAACAACTTCAATAGGTATTTCAGCATTCCCAGGTATTTCATATAAATTGACAGATAAAGTTGAACTTGAAGCAGTAATTGGTGGACTTAACATTAACTTTAACCGAGTTTCAGTCAAAAACAACAACACCACCAATATAACCAATACTTTTGGGATTGGAGCCAACCTCGACGCCATTGCAACTACAGGATTTATTACAATAGGCGCAATTGTAAAACTCTAAAACCCACCCAATAAGTTAAGGAAAGGGATGCCCTATTGCGTCCCTTTCTCTTTTTACGATTTTTTAGTAATTCTCCTATATTCCTTACAAACCGGAGTTAATCCACATATGGTACACTTTGGTTTCCGCGCTGTGCACACATATCGTCCATGAAGTATAAGCCAGTGATGAGCTTTAGGAATTAGCTCCAAAGGAAAGTTATCCATTAGCTGGCGCTCAACTGCAAGAGGGGTTTTGGCATTAGTTGATAAGCCTATTCTGTTTGCTACACGGAATACGTGAGTATCTACCGCCATGGCAGATTTATTGAATACTACAGAAGCAATAACATTGGCTGTTTTTCGGCCAACACCCGGAAGGCGCTGCAAAAGATTGACATCAGATGGTACCTCACCATTAAACTCCGTCATCAATGCTTTTGCCATTCCCAGCAAATTTTTTGCCTTACTATTTGGGTATGAGCAACTTTTTATTAATTCGTAAATATCTTCCACGCTGGCATTTGCTAAGCTTTTAGCATCAGGAAATTTTTTGAAAAAATGTGGCGTAATTATATTCACACGCTTATCGGTACATTGGGCACTTAGTATAACCGCTACAAGTAATTCGTATGGGTTGGAGTAATGCAATTCGGTTTCAGCAATGGGCCTCGTTTTTTCAAAGTATTCAATTACAAATCGATATAGTTCTACTTTTGGCTTCATCCAATAAATGATTTGTATTCAAAAATAGAGGAATTTTACGAGTAATGGATAGCAACTAGGTTTAGAGTTAATATGGCACAAATTGCTAACTTTGCAAGACTTAAAAACCGAATACTTTGGCATTAATTTACCTACAAGCCGAGAATGTAAATAAATCGTTTGGCGATTTGGAGGTATTGAGCGATGTATCGCTCAGCCTGTTCCAAAACCAACGCACGGCACTTGTGGCCCGAAATGGTACAGGCAAAAGCACATTGCTTAATATCCTTGCAGGATACGACTCCCCCGATTCCGGAAAGGTTACCTTACGGAACGGTATAAGCGTCGGCTATCTTCCCCAGGAGCCACAACTCGATTTATCAAAATCGGTACTGGAAAATGTTTTTACCTCCGATGATGCTATTTCACTTGCTATACGCAATTATGAAAAAGCCATTGAGTCGACCGATAAAAAGGCATTGCAGCATGCCATTGACGAGATGGACAGGCTTAACATTTGGGATAGGGAACAAAAAGCCAAGCAAATACTTTCAGTTTTCCAGCTCACTGATATAAATCAACCCGTTCATTCACTTTCGGGCGGTCAACGCAAGCGTGTTGCGCTTGCAGCTGTGCTGATATGCAATCCCGATTTACTAATACTCGATGAACCCACCAACCACCTCGACCTTGAAATGGTTGAATGGCTGGAGGATTACCTTACACGGTCACAAAAATCATTGCTGATGGTTACCCACGACAGATATTTCCTAGACCGCGTTTGCACCGACATTATTGAGATAGATCAAAAGCAAGTTTACACATACAACGGAAACTACTCCTATTTTATTGAGAAACGCGATGAGCGAATTAGGTCAAAACTGGCAGAGATAGACAAGGCTAATAACTTACTCCGACGGGAAACGGAATGGATGCGCCGCATGCCCCAAGCGCGAGGAACCAAAGCCAAGTATCGAATTGATGCATTCTACAAGCTCCGCGAAACCGCTCAGCAAAAAATTCATTCCAATGATGTTGAAATAGGTGTAAGCGCCTCGCGATTGGGAAAAAAAATAATGGAGGTCCATAATCTTTCTAAAAGTTTTGATGGCAAAGAAATTCTAAAAGACTTCAGCTATACATTCAATCGCTTAGAACGACTAGGTATTGTGGGAGCTAATGGCACGGGTAAAACCACCTTCCTTAACCTGATTACAGAAACCCTCCCTCCCGATACCGGAACAATTGATCCTGGTACAACCCTTAAAATAGCATACTACCGCCAAGGCGGAATGGATATCCCCGAAGATGTTAAGGTGATTGATGTGGTTCGCGAAATAGCAGAGGTAATTACCCTTGCTAATGGTAAAACTATAACCGCATCGCAGTTTCTAAACAATTTTCTATTTACACCCGATAAGCAGCATACTCTAGTTCGTAAGCTCAGCGGGGGCGAAAAGCGTAGGCTTTACCTGCTTACAGTGCTCATGCAAAACCCCAATTTCTTAATACTTGATGAGCCAACTAACGACCTCGATATTTTTACGCTCAATGTATTAGAGGATTATCTGATTAACTTTCCCGGAGTAGTTGTTGTAGTATCGCACGACCGGTATTTTATGGATAAACTTGTTGATGGCCTTTTAATCTTTGAGGGTAACGGAGAAATTAGTGGCTTTCCGGGCAACTATACTGAATACCGTGAATGGGCAATGGAACAGGAAAAGAATAATGTTGAGCAACAATCAGCATCAAAGGAAAAAACCGAAAGCAAACGTCTCCAGCCTGAAAAGAAAAAGAACAAGCTAACCTTTGCCCAAAAGAAAGAGCTGGAAAAGCTTACCGCTGAGATAGAGAAATTGGAAAAGGAAAAGAAAGAAAATGAGAGTTTGCTCAGCGGTGGCATTCAGGATGCTAAGCAGCTAATGGACATCTCAAATCGGTTTAGCGAGATTGCTAAACTACTGGAAGATAAAGAAATGCGTTGGCTGGAGCTGAATGATATTGGCGAATAGCAACCTCAATCCTCTAACACGATTCGCAAAATCTTTTTGGTATCATCATCAACCCTGAACCTATTATCGATTCGGTAACCAATAACCCATATAATTTCGTTATCCGAAGTCAGAACATAAACTCTTTCCTTCTCAGGAAGGGGCATTTTTATGTCAACCAGGAAATCGCTTACCTTTTTAAAGCCTGTCATACCGAAAGGTATGAACCTATCGCCGTGTTTCCATGGCCTAAGGGTAAGAGGGAAATTAAGTTTCTCCAGATCAAGGTATGCGCACTTTGCATCTTTCACTAACACATAACCCTGCAGGTGATCAACCACACTCAAACTTAACTTAACTGGTTGGTCAATTTGTGTTATGTTGACATCAATCTGACATTCAACGCTTTGTTGCTTTTGTTTTTGCTGCAGAATAAGGTAATCCCTATCGCGGAAGATTACATGCGTTTCGGACTCAACCCATTTGCCAACCGACGATCCTATTAACTCGCGAACCCTAGTAGCCATGGAGGGCGTGAAGTTAAAGTCTGATAGAAAATCAACTAAAAAAATATTGACAGCGGCCTGGTTCTTTAACTTTTCAATATCGATATAGAATTTACCCCCATTCTCATTTACAACCTCCTTAAGCATTTGGGTTAAAACGTTATCTACAATAATTTGCGCCTCATGAAGATGCCGGGCGGTTTGGTAAATTGAAATATCGGCTGAGGGGTTTAGCTCATGCAAAAGCGGCATAACATTGTGCCTAATGTAGTTACGCTTGTACTTATCGGATGCATTACTGGAATCCTCGCGATAAGAAATATTATGCAAGGCGGCATATTCCTGAACTTGAGCACGGGTGGCAAAAAGTAAGGGGCGGATAACATTTCCGTTTACGGCTTTAATTCCTGTAAGCCCTTTTAAACCAGTTCCCCGACAAAGGTTAAGCAGCACTGTTTCAACGGAATCGTTTAAATTATGAGCAATGGCTACACGGGTATACTTATGTTCCCTACTAATCTCATTAAAGTAAGCATAACGTAACTCCCGCGCAGCAACCTGGATGGATAAACCATTCTCCCTGGCATACTCAAGAGTATCGAACCTAATGGAATGAATGGGAATGCCATTCATCAGGCAATGGTAACGGACAAACTGCTCATCGGCATCCGATTCGTCGCCGCGCAAGCCAAAGTTGCAGTGAGCAACACCAACGCTAAAACCGGCATGAACCAAAAGGTGTAAAAGCACCATCGAGTCTATACCACCACTAACACCGACCAGGATTTTATCCTGGTCATTTGCCATCTGGTGCTCACGAACAAAGTCGATCATTTTACTCTGCAGCATCTATTTGAGCGTTTAGGGTTTCTAATATGGCTTTTGCCTTAACTAAGCACTCCTTGTATTCAGCCTCGGGTTCTGACTTAAAGGTTATTGCGCTCCCTACTGTAAACGATAAATAGCCATTACTCCTATTGTATAGCAAGCTACGAATTACCACGTTAAAATCAAAATCCCCATTAGGCATAAAATATCCCACTGCACCGGAATACAAACCGCGTTTTGAGCGCTCAAAATGCTCAATGAGTTCCATTGCCCTAACCTTGGGGACTCCCGTCATCGATCCCATTGGGAAAGTCGCCCGAAATGGATCGGTTGGGCGTAACCCATGGGCTAACTCGCACGACACCGTAGAAATCATTTGGTGTACCTGCGGGAATGTGTAAATTCCGCAAAGCTCATTTACCTTTACACTCCCGCGCTTGGCTATTCGCGATAAATCATTCCTTACCAAATCGACAATCATAACATTTTCGGCTCGTTCCTTGGGATCGGATTTTAGCCGTTCAATTTCAATACTATCGGCCTCTTGGGTTGCCATGCGTGGTGCAGTACCCTTAATGGGCTGGCTGAATAGCCAAGCACCATCGCGACGCAAATAGCGCTCAGGGCTGGCACACATCAGAAACTTATCGTTTACCCTAAGAAATGCTCCAAAAGGCGTAGGCGACCTGTCGTAAAGCTTATTGAAAATCTTGTTGGGTATAATTCTCACATCAGCAGCAAAAAATTCCTGGCACATGTTCATTTCGTAAACATCACCTCGGGCAATATGCCGCTTTATATCATTTACCGTTTTTATATAATCGGAGTATGTGAAGTGCGATTGAAATACAAAAGGAAGATTACCCTCTGCTAAATCATATTCAATTTCAAGCCTGCCAATTAAATCATCAATCTCATCCTTTGAGACCTCGTTCTTAAAGTATTGAAATTCAGCCACACCGCTGCTGACCAGGATCAGGATTCTGGGCGAAAAGAAAAACATATCGGGGATACCAATCCCATCGGGGTTGTTGGACTGTAGGTGCTCTAGCTGGTTTTTAAGGTCGTACGCAAAATAGCCAAAAACCCAATCCTTTTTAGCGCTCAGGAACTCATCGAGTTCACTAAAATGGTTTGAACTTGGGATACAGGCCGAGCTAATACCTATTGCAGCAGCAAGTTGAAAACGGCTGGTAAAATTGGTTTCTGGAATAGTAAATCTATCGGATCCCCGAAGAAGAATACCTACATCGGTGTTTTCAACCTCATATGCCAGATTCTTGGCAAACCTATCAAAATTGTTAATCCTATAAATATACTTGCTGCGCATAAGCGCAAAGGTAACCATTTACGGGTTCATGAAGAAAGGGAATGATTTAATTATTCTTGAACTGGTTCACCATATCGACAACTGTTTGCTCAAAAGGCATATAAACCATACCTAACTCTTGCCTACTACGATTAGTATTAAAAGCTATACGATGACCAACATTGCGGGCTACAAATCGAGGGGAGAATCCGAAAATGGGGCTAACCAAGTACAATAACCACTTTGGGGAAACCGTTTTGGGGAGCTTATACTGGCCAGGGAATTTTTTGTCGATAATCGCAACCATCTCCATGAAGTTTGAAACTCGTTCAGCAATGATGTAACGACCTTTTGCATTAGGGTTTTCGAGAGCAAGCACATGGGCTTTAGCCACATCGCGCACATCAACAAAACCGAAATAAAGGTCTGGTGCACCAAGACGATACTTCCCTGAAAGTAAATCTTTCATGATTTGAAGGCTTTCCGAGTTGGAATTCTGTGCAAGAGATGGGCCAAGAACCAAGGCAGGATTGATAACCACTAAATCCCATTTAGCCTGTTCCGCATTAATTCGCCAAGCCTCCTTTTCGGCCTGAACCTTTGAAAAAGAGTAAGGTTGATGTTTTAGTGAACTTGTGTTATTGAAATGTTCCTCGGAGAACTCAGATAATCGCTGTTCTTTCATGTCGATATTATCGCCATGAACAGCAGCCACACTTGAGGTTAGCACCACCCTTTTCACTGTCGACGATTTGCTTGCTGCACCCAAAACATTCCTTGTTCCCTTTACTGCAGGTTCAACCAAATCGCGTTGCGGATCTTTAAATCGAAGAGTAAATGGCGAAGCCATATGAATAATGGCATCGGCACCCTGGTCCGCTTTATCGAATGTTCCATCAATCAGCAGATCTGCCTCAAAAAGTTCAAGTAAATTACTGGAATTAGACAAATTCATTAGATGCTGGTATTTGTCCTTTCGGTTAAATGACCGAACAGGGACCCTTACGCGGTAACCCTTTTCTAGTAATTCCTTAACAACCCATGAACCAATATAACCGGTTCCACCGGTTACAACTATAGTTTTTGTCATACATCAAAATATTAAACTGTTTAAGAAACAAAACAACAAACAAAAAGTTTTAAGTATAGCAGTTACTCATACTGAAGAATGTAGGGTTCTTTGACCCTGAATTGCTCAAAACTCCTTCGGCTCTCGGTTGAAATAAACCAGTATGCCACTTCGGCATCGGCAGGCAATTTAGGGTAATAGCCAATACGAAAAAGGAACGCAGGAAATATCAAACTTTCATTCTTCAGCCTTAGCCCTATCCCAAATCCACTGTAAAGGGTGTTTTGGTAGATTAATTCATCGGACTCACCCACCATAGCAAAATCAGCAAAAACAAAAAAGGCGGGTCTAAATCCGTAGATGTAATGGGGTGAGTACATCATGGATTCAAAGTTGAACATTAAGCGTGTTTGGCCAAAAAGGTCAGGGCTCCTAAGTCCCCGCACACCGTAGTTATTTGTTAAAACAACGTACTCACGCTCTCCATTAAAACGGGCAGCCCCTCGGGTAAAATCGTACCGTACAAAATGGCGAATATCGTTACGGCCAATGCGGTACAGGTTAGAAAAGTACTGTGCCCGAATGTTTATAACGGCCTGCTCGACCTTAGGCCCCTCAGCAAGGTAGCTCCCTAGCCTCGACGATAAAAACAAATACCCCCACGGCGTAACCTCGGCTGCTGAAAGCTCCCCACCAATCAAAAAACGACGCTGAAATGTACTTTGCTGAATACCACTTGTGGCCTGAATTTTAAAGCCGACCGGAATGTCCTCAGTATTTCCAAATCCAAAGTACAAGCTGGAACGGTATATGTTTTGGTTGGATAAACCCAGCGAAACAACATAATTCTCTGCTGAATGAAAAAAGGGATTTAGGTAGAGGGAAACCGGTGGCGATTGAAAATAATGGCGCCTATAGTAACGTAATGCAAAAACCATATTTAGTGGGGCACTGGTACCGGATCGTCTACTAACTCTTACTGATCGGCCAATCCACCAGTCCTGCGATTGATATGATATTAGTAATACTGAATCCTTCGTAAAAACTTTATAAGGCTCGTTAGACTTTATAAGTTCTATACCTCCGGCGTACTTGGTCTTCGATGCATAAAAATCACGGTAAAATTTCATCAGGTAGGTTTCGTAAGCGTGGCCTTTTCGAACAAAAAAATTACTGGATATGTACGAACCAAAATAGTTTGGAACATCAAACTCTCCCTGATACGACCACTTATTGGTGAAAGCCTTATTGTAAAAAGCTATTGCTTTGGCTCGAATACCTAAACCCGCAAAGTTCCTTTCCGATATAGCCAGCTTCATTTTTTCAGGTGATGAGTACTGCATCCCAACGGATATAGTCCAAATATCCTTAGTTATAACATAAACGTGAACCTGGCTTGAATCGCTTAAGGGTTGAACTAAAATATTGGCATCCTCAAAGAAGTTACTTTGACGCAGTAACTGCTCAGTTTCAGCTAAATCCAATGGAATAACCTTATCGCCTTCCTTAAAAAGCAAGTTGTTTTGAATAATTTTTTTCCATGTTTTTAAATGCAAACTATTCCCAAATTTTTCAATATTTCTCTCCGGTTTAATAGTAGTATCGTAAACAGAGTAGCCAAACGCATCAAAGCGTATAATGCTAATTTCTGAAATTACCTTGCCCTCATATTTCAAAAAACGGTTAACAGTTTCCTCATTGGTTAACGGAGCAACTTTAACATTCTGGCGGCCAAACCATTTATACACTGCTTGTGAAATTTTACCTTCATTCCTTATACTACTACCTGGAATAACCCGGCTGCTATCGGGTTGTGCAAAAGTTGCATAATCAATAAAACCGAAAATTGAAAAATAAACCATCATTACAAATGCAATGATGGTTTTACCATGGGTGTATGAAAGCAACCTAAAATCAATCATTTAATAAGAAATAAACTTATTCCTTAGCAAATTTTTTGGCATTAATTTCAACCTTAAGAATAAAGAAGAAGTTCTGGTCGTCGAGCTGAAGGAACTGATAGTTTAAGGGCTCACCAGTTTTCCGGGCAATATCAATTAGTCCTAAACCCGCTCCACCTTTATCGGAAAGATTTCCTTCACGAATTTGCCGCTTATACATCTCCTTGAGTTCCTCGGGTGTTGCGCTATTAACCGTTATCAATGCGTTTTCAAGGTGATCTTTATGCTTTCGAGCCACCTTATTGGAAGTAATAATGTAGTATGTGTCGTGTTTTTTCCCAATGATAAAAAGCCCTTTACCAATATTACGCTCCTGAATCTCGTCGGAATGCTTGTTCATGTTCTGGAGAGTTTCAACCATAACGTGGTAAACCTTACGCTGCACTGAACGTTCCTCACTATTCTTTTCCATATCCGACTCGGCCATCGATGTAAACATCTTGGTAATTTCATGGCTAAATTCCCCTAAGTAAACCAAGGAGAATCCGTTATCAATCATTTCGTCATAAATATTCGAGACGGATTTAATGAAATTAAACGATAGGTTCATACTCCCGAAATTTTATCTTGCTTTCAAAAATAGAATAAAAAAGGTCGGAAAGCAAACCATCCGACCTTATTTTTTAGCTTTATAAACCAAGTAACTCTTTTCCCTGAATGCAGTTAATATCACGAGGGATGTTTGCCTCAGCCACCCTATTCAGATCGGCCTGAAGTTCATCGGTAATGAATCCCTTTTCTTCAAAGAGTTTCTTTACAGCAACATAATCGCCATTACCCTGTAGGGTTAAAATGTCCTTGGCCAATGAATTCATAGCCTCAGTCATTTTTTCAAAGTTAACACGGTAGGTTCCTGATTCAGGAATTCGCTCAAAAGCGCCACGTTCTTTCAGGTAGTTAAAACAAACCATGTTAGCTTTACCATGCGACGAAGCTGCGCCAAACCTAACCGATCGGAATATACCTGCAACAAAGGTTACATAGTTGTCCATCATGTCCTTTTCGGGTAATTCGCCCATTTGGGCAAGCTGCGATACCATGTAAAGGCCAAGAATATCTGCTTTTCCTTCTTCCAAAGCGGAATGCATCTCTTTTAGTGCCTCTCGAACGGTCCCTTTGCCATTCACAAGGTTTTTGATACCAAGCCCGTGGCCAACCTCATGGAACATAACGTTCTCAAAAAAAGCATCAAACTTGATATGATCACGCTGGTCCTCGGCTATAAGCATATTGCCAATAGGTAAAAGAATTTTTTCGAACTTTGCCTTCATGGCATTCTTAAGCTGCAGCTTGCGGCTACCCTTTTCCAGGTGAACGCGCGGATCGTTTGGCAAATTGATAGCAATGGTTTTACTTCCAGAATTGCAATCGCCTGCATAGTAAGCAACCTCATAAACACCTAAATCAGAATCGATACCGGGCTTTTCTTTTTTGTACGCAGGTTCAACAGGTAAACTTTCCTGAAGCTTAGGAAGCAAAGCGGCAAAACGATTTATCTTTTGAGTCCATTCAATATCCTTCAAAAGTATATAAGCCTCATAAGCAGCCTTATAGTTGAATAGAGCATCCTCGTAGTTCTCAATTGGTCCAACCACAAAATCAATTTTATTGGTCTTCATTTCCATCCAGGCTAAGTCGCTGGCAAAATAATCGTCGGTTTGTAAGGCATCGGCACGTAGAGAGAGATACTTTTTAAAACCTTCATCTTCAGCTAGTTCTGCTGCTTTACGAAGCAAATCGGCAACTTTATCAATTTTTTCCTTGTAAGCAACATGGTAAGGAACCGACTCAAGCTTACCATCGGCATTGCGAACAATAATTGTATACAGGCTAGTTTTATCTGGGGCTTGGAAGGCTTCAAACTCTTCGCGGGTCATATCCTTTGGATAAAAGTTTGCGCCAAGGGGTTTTTCGCCATAACCCTCAACAAAGGGTTTGTTACCGTTAAGCCTTTCCCAGGGTCCATAGTTAATCATAACAAAATCGCGAGTTGCTTCATCACTAATCCTGCTGAGCAGTTCTTCCTTATCGCCATAGGTTTGTAGCCAAAACAATTCATCCATGGTTTCGGCTATCTCAAATAGCAATGGAAGCATTTGCTTCTCCTTGTCGGAAAGGTTGATAATATCAACCCTCAGCTCAACTGGAGCAAATTCGTTAACCTTTTTCTGCATTTCGGTCTCCTGTGTTTTTTTTGTATTGCAACCAGTTACTGTGAGCGTTGCAATAGCTGCTAGTAGAAATGTTTTCCCTTTCATAATAAAATTTGTATTGATTGATTATTGTTCCTTTTCCTCCAAAACATCATCGGAGTTAAACCTGAAACCTAAACGTTTACCGGTTTGCAGCTTAGCATTTTCAATTTTGGTATTAAGCTGCACTACCGATGCAATTTTAACCACATCGTATGGTGGAACCAGCAGGTCGAATTCCAGAGCATACATTATTGCGGTTTCAATGATTGTTCTTAACGCTTTTTTATCAATTACAGCCGTACCAAAGTTATTGTAAAGGAAGCCCATTTGGCGTTTCCCTTCCACAAAGTAGTGATTTTCCCTGTTTATAAAAATACGACCAATAAGATATCCCAGGTCATCGAGCCTGTTGTACTTAAACGAATCGGCTAAAAAGTTGTAAATATTGATTATCCCACAGTAGGAGTTTAACACGCTATCGGAAACGTACGACAATTTCCAGATGCTATGATCGCGGTCAAACTCAAATACGTTTGTGTGCATGCTAAAAATAAGCAAGTCGCCAGCAACCTTAAGCTCTGCTTCATATTTTCCCCTGTCGTTGTACTCCAGCTTAACCCTTTTATCGTAGCCTTTCAGCTTATCGTTAAAATCTTCCTCAATTTCTTTGAGCACTTCTTTAATCAAACCAAAAACCTCAAGGGTATTATCATAAATTTTCTGTTTTACAACGGCTTTCTCCGTAAGTAGATATTGAATTTTTTGTTGTGTGTTTTGGTTTTCCATAAATATAGAGTTTAAGAATTTCAAATATACACTAAATATTACATGTAAACAAAGCAAAAAGGGCTGCGTTTTGCAGCCCTTTTTTAAAGATATCGTAGGGTTCTAGTATGCCTGAGCAAAAATGGCCCTTTGCTTTGACGGTTTGCCTGTAACGATACATTTTCCATCCTCTTCGGGCATATCGAGCGGAATACAACGAATAGTAGCTTTGGTTTCCTCTTTAATCAGAGCCTCGGTTTCAGGAGTTCCATCCCAATGAGCCATCACAAAACCGCCCTTCTCAGAAATAATCTTTTTGAATTCATCGTAAGAGTCAACTTTAACAGTATTGCTTTCACGGAAAGTCAAGGCACGGTTGTAAAGGTTTTGCTGTATATCATCAAGTAAAGCAGCTACTGTATCGGCAAGTTGTTCCTGAGGTACATATTGTTTTTGAAGGGTATCGCGACGTGCCACCTCGGCTGTTCCCTTTTCGATGTCCTTGGGGCCAATGGCTACCCTTACTGGAACGCCGCGCATTTCGTGCTCAGCGAACTTAAAACCGGGCTTGTAGTTATCCCTGTCATCGTAGTAAGTGGTAATTCCCTTTGCGTGCATTTGGGTACTTAACTTGTGAACCACCTCACTAATGGCCAACAACTCCTCATCGCTCTTATAAATTGGCACAAAAACCACCTGGGTTGGAGCAAGTTTTGGTGGTAAAACCAAACCATTATCGTCGGAATGGGTCATAACCAGTGCGCCCATAAGGCGGGTGGAAACCCCCCACGAAGTAGCCCAAACGAACTCCTGTTGCCCCTCCTTATTCAAGAACTTAACGTCAAATGCTTTAGCAAAGTTTTGTCCGAGGAAGTGCGAGGTGCCTGCCTGTAAGGCCTTCCCATCCTGCATAAGGGCTTCAATGGCGTATGTATCAACGGCTCCGGCAAAACGCTCCGACTCCGATTTCTTACCAACCACAACCGGCATTGCCATCCAATCGCGGGCGAATGTGGCATACACATTAATCATTCGTTCGGCCTCCTCCACAGCTTCCTGCATGGTGGCATGGGCGGTATGACCCTCCTGCCACAAAAACTCAGCAGTCCTTAGGAACAGACGTGTACGCATCTCCCAACGCACTACGTTAGCCCACTGGTTAATAAGTATAGGCAAATCGCGGTACGACTGTATCCATGTTTTGTATGTGTTCCAGATAATGGTTTCAGATGTAGGTCGAACAATAAGCTCTTCCTCGAGCTTAGCATCCTCATCAACAATTATACCCTTACCATTGGGATCATTTTTAAGACGATAGTGGGTAACCACGGCACATTCCTTGGCAAAGCCCTCAACGTGAGCAGCCTCGCGACTGAAAAAAGATTTTGGAATAAATAATGGGAAATATGCGTTCTGATGGCCTGTTTCCTTAAACATCCTATCGAGTTGGTCGCGCATTTTTTCCCAAATAGCATAGCCGTATGGCTTTATAACCATACATCCCCGAACTGCAGAATAATCGGCTAGTCCGGCCTTAACCACAATGTCGTTGTACCACTGCGAATAATTTTCGCTTCTGCTTGTAATTTCCTTTGCCATAAAAACACTTTGGTATGATATTTGTTAAATTATATTACAAAGCCTAGGCAAAAGTAATTAATAAAAATGAATTATAAACCTAACTGATAAATGGAGGTGCATATGAAAACCAAATTATTCAATTCAGCGCTTACCCTCGCAGTTTTCATGCTGGCATCCTGTTCCGCAGGACTGCAGGTTAGCAGTACATCATCATGGGATGATGAAATATATGGAAAATCCTATACCAAAACCACAAGGACAGAAGTTGCAAATGACAATTCAATTGCACCTTCAGTTAAATCGCAGCAGTATAATAAACTTGACAATAAATTTGCTGAAGCACTAAAGGTGCTTGAGGATAGCAGCAAAAACGATACCATTATTTATAAGTCAGAAGACACTAACCCCTATCGTAGAATCCTTTCAGATAGCTATCAAGATTCCTACGAACGTAGGCTAAGAGGTTTAGAAGACCCAAGATATGGCATTGAAAATTGGAGCATATACTACTCCGACGATTGGCGCTACGCTCAGGCATATGACCCATCGTATTACAGAGTAGTGGTAATGGGTAGCAACGTTTGGGTTGAGCCATGGTACATTTACAACTCCTTTGGCTGGCCAAGGACGAGTTTATACTTTGGATTCGGTTACGGATGGGGGTATAACCCATGGAATTCTTTCTACCTTGGTTATTACTGGGATCCTTGGAACTACAATCCATGGTATTACTCGCCCTACTTTGCTAGCAATTTATACTGGAATGGTTGGTACGATGCAACCTACTACTGGGATAAATACACCACTAATAGCAATAGGTATTATTATGGACGTAGGGGTGTAAATACAACTAATAACACTGAAGAATATGTTGGTAGAAACATTAATTCAACTATGCCTTCCGACGGACAAGTTTTAACAACCCGAAGGACAAGGACCGATGTTGCTGCCGATTCTAATCCAATTGTTAATACCCGCGAAACACAAACTCGTGTTACACCTACCTTTGAAACTCGTAGAGGTGAAGGCAGGACAACAACTGGCGACCAAATATCAGTCCGAAGAGAACATAATTCTTCAACTACAAGGATTAATCAAGAGGGTGATGAATACACCCCGACTCGAATCAATCGGCCAAGTAGAGAAATTGGAATTTCTGAACCAACCCGCAGGAGCACAACCGTTACCTATGAACGTCCCAGAACCGGATCAGAATTTAATAATAGAAGAGTGGAGCGGACTGAAAGTGGCACTTCTACCATAAGTCGCGAACCATCAACTTCCATTCCTTCAAGAAGCACAACACCTACATACAATCGCCCCAGCAGAGTTAGCACCCCTTCTTCAACATCGCAACCTTCAACGCGCAATTATGACTATGATCACCCAAGGAGTTCAAGCGGAAATTCAACGGGCAGTAGTGACCAATCAGTATCTCGCTCCTCATCAAGTAGTTCGTCAAGTAGCAACTCATCAACTAGCAGTTCATCTAGTAGTAGTTCAAGCGGAAGTTCAACAACAAGAAGACGATAGTTTAAAACAAGCACCTCAAGGGAGAGGAAATCCTCTCCCTTTTTTCACATAATAACAACTTGAATTAACTATAGTGAATATGAAATCGAACAAACTAATTATAAGCAGCTTGGTGGCTTTGCTTTCTGTTACGACCTCTAACCTTAAAGCCCAAAACCTTGCCGATGGCCTTAGGTTTAGCCAAACAGTAAATAATGGAACTGCCCGTTTTGTATCGATGGGCGGTGCTTTTGGAGCATTGGGAGCCGATTTTACATCGATAGGGGTAAACCCTGCTGGGGTTGGCGTTTACAAATCGGGTGAATTTACCATTACCCCATCGTTTAAAACCCAAAAGGTTAACTCAACCTTTTTAGGGGTATCGGCATCGGATAACAAGAATAAGATTTACTTAGATAATTTAGGCTTTGTAATGTCGTTCAAGCCTTACAAGTCGGAAGAAAAAGGCATTCTGGCCTACAACCTTTCATTCGGCTACAACCGCACCAACGACTTCCATTCAAATGCAATCACAGTTGGTGGCTTTAATAAGTATTCCATCATGGACTATTTCTCAGCCATTACCAATGGTAAATACACCCCATCGCAGCTAGAACCATCAACAAACTACAATCCCTTTAACACGCTGGGGGGAGGAGCTTGGGAATCGATCATGGCTTGGAACACCTGGTTGCTTTACCAATACGACTCTGGAACGGGCACCTACGAACCCGCTATTTACCTGCAAGATTCAGTTAACTACAAAAACATCGTGACAACCGAAGGCGGTTCAGGAGAGTTTACCACTGCTTTTGGGGTTAATATATCGAATAAACTTTACCTGGGAGCGTCGCTGGGAATAACTGACTTCAACTACATTTTCAATTCGACATATGTTGAAGAGGCTAAAGCAAGTAATCCGTCCAGACCAAACGGTGATAGATTTTACAGTATGGATTATAAACAGTATGTTGAAACCAAGGGATCGGGCTTCAACCTCAAAATTGGAGGTATCTATGTTCCTGTTCCAGAAGTGCGCATAGGAATATCACTTCATACTCCTACATTTTATAGCTTTGACGATGCATTCTCGTCATCTATTAAAACGGACTTCGATACAACTGGCACTCCGGTTTACTTCCAAAGCAATAGCCCTTTAGGTAGGTACGATTACCATTTTGAAACACCTATGAAGGTTACCGGAAGTATTGCATTTATAATTATGCAGCAGGGATTGATTAGCATCGATGTTGAACATCTTGATTACTCAGCCATGCGTTTCCGCCGCGGTGGCGATGGTGATACTTTCTGGGATTTAAACAGCCAGATGGGAAACACCTTTAAGAGTGTCACAAATCTTAGGTTTGGTGGTGAATATAAAATTGGAGATGTTGCACTAAGAGGAGGTTATGCCTACTACCCATCGCCCTACAAATCGGGTTTCCTTAACGACAAATCCAAAATTCAGCAGATTTCAGGTGGTATTGGCTACAGAACTGGCAACGTATCAATTGATTTTGCCTACCTAAGAACATTACAGGATATTAAATACGTATTCTACGACTTGAATATTCCAAGCGTTACCAATAAAGTTCGGGATAGTAGAGTTCTGCTTACTTTTGGATTCCGATTCTAGATAGCATACTTTCATAAAAGTAAAGGGCGCCTTTAAGCGCCCTTTGTTATTTTACAACAATGATTTAAGCCATTATTTTACTTTCAACAATTGATAGAATTTCAGCTTCCATTTGTTGAGCTTTCTTAACTATCTCGGCACCCTTACTAATGAACTCACTGGCCTTATCCTTATCCTTTAGGCCTGAAGCGTTAATCTTAACATTTAGGTAAGCCCCCATTACCGCTGAGCGTCCAGCAAGTGCACCAACACCGGCATCGGAAACTGAGTTAGGGTTGCCATGTTCGGCCATAGCCTTTATCACCTCCATCGATTCATAGCAAAGGTTCATAACCCGAAATGGCACCTCAATGGCATACAAGGTAGCATCCTGAATGGCTTTTGTACGGGCAGCCTTTTCCTCATCGGTTTCCTTGGGCAAGCCAAAGGCATCCATTATGCGGTTGAAAGCCGCTGTATCCTCATCGACCATTTTAATGAGCTGTTCCATGAAGTGTTTACTCTTTTCAGCCCAATTGGAGAACTCCTCCCAGCGGTCGTCCCAACCGGGTTTGTGCGATGAGAGATTTGCCACCATGGTGGCAAGTGCTGCCCCAAATGCTCCCATAGCGGCAGAAATGGATCCACCACCCGGCGCTGGCGATTCCGATGCGGTTTCCTGAGTAAATCCTTCGAGTGTTTTGTCAACCAAGCGCTTGCCAGTTTTCTCCTCGAGGATATACTCAATGATTTTCTTATCGGGATCGAACGGGTAAAGTTCATCCAAACCCATTGATTTCACAGCAATCTTTATTATTTCCCTATCGGGAATACCTAGCGAACGCTGTTGCTTACGTAGGAAGTATTTGCCTGCCTCAAGCATGGCGCTAAGGGGAACAACCCCAACAATCTCAGAACCAGTAACCCTTAAGCCTCTTTCCGCTGCCTTTTTGGAGGCTTCCTCAAAAGCAACATGAATGGGGGTAACGGTAATATCGGTTAGGTTGATGGAAACCTGGGCTATTCCATACTCGTCAATAAACCATCCAATTGCCTTACATGCCTTAAGCGAACCCGGAATCCATATCTCATTACCATTTTCATCGGTTGCAATCTTACCGGTAACAGGGTTACCAATGCGTTGAGGTCGTCCTTTCTCTCGAATATCAAAAGCTACTGCATTTGCCCTGCGGGTTGATGTGGTGTTAAGGTTAACATTGTATGCCACAAGGAAATTACGGGCACCAACCGCTATAGCCCCTGTTTTAGGTAGAAACTGCGATGGGCCAAAATCCGGCTTCCAGGCAGGATCCTGAAGTTTCTTCGGTAATCCCTCATACTCGCCTGCCCTGCAGTTTGCAAGGTTACGGCGTTTTTCCTCAAATGCAGCATACTCATAGCAGTAAACAGGAATGCCAAGTTCATCGCCAATACGTTTGGCTAACTTACGGGCATACTCAACCACCTCTTCCATGGTGATGTTAGCCACGGGAACAAGCGGACAAACATCGGTGGCCCCAAAACGAGGGTGAGCACCATGGTGCTTGCTCATATCGATTAACTCCATGGCCTTTCGTGTTGCCCTAAAGGCAGCCTCAATAACCTCATCGGGGGTTCCCACAAATGTAACAACAGTACGGTTTGTGGCTTTACCCGGATCAACATCAATCAGTTTAACGCCTTCAACGGCTTCAATCTCATCAGTAATCTGCTTAATAATTGTCATATCGCGCCCTTCGGAAAAATTGGGCACACATTCAATTAACTTTTTCTGTGACATGATGGTTATGGTGTTTGTTAGAGTTCAAATGTTTAAGGTTTAAGGATGAGGGATAAAGGATAAAGGTTAAAGGATAAAGGTTAAAGGATAAAAGTTAAATGTTTTGAAGTTCAAGTTTAGTAAATATTCATTAATTGGTTGCTTATCTGTTTCCAAAAACCCGTTTCAGGATATCTGTTACCCGAGCGGCTGGATCCTTACGGATTTTTAACTCCTCTTGCTCAATAAGTACAAAAAGTCCATCGATAGCTTTTTGGGTTACATAATCGTCGAGATTTGGGTTCACTGCCTTACCGCCGGTTAAAAGGGTTAGCCTATTGTAGGTAGTAGCCAAGGGCTCCCAGTACGAGGTAAGCTTTACCTTTTGAATAGCTTCATGAACCTGAGGTTTAAAGGCGGCATACAGTTGATCAGAAGTATTTTTCCTAAAATATTGGGTAGCAGCATTGTCAGGTCCTTTAAGAATGCCCATGGCATCGGTAAACGACATTTTTGTGATAGCATCGGTAAAAATAGGTAAGGCTTTCTTGGTAGCCTCCTCGGCAGCACGGTTGAGGGTTAGCGTAAACTCATCGACCTGCTTGGAGAATCCGGCATCGACCAATGTTTTGCGAACCTTTTCGGCTTCCGGGGGAAAAGGGATAAAAATTTTAGGGTTTTTGTAAAACCCATCAACCTGTGAGGCTAAACCCGTTGAGTTTTTTGCGCCAACGGTTAATGCCTCCTTAAGCCCTTGAACCACTTCGGCATTGGTAAGCGACTTACTCCCTGACCCTTGTGGAATGGGAAAGTTAGTAGGAATTGATAATTCGGCGCAAGCCGATATCAATAAAGCAACCGGAAGCAATAAAATTCTTTTCATACTCCTAGTATTTGTCGTTAATAATTCTGCCATTCAGGATAACAGTTTCAATCAAATGAGATGTATATGCATAGGGCATATACTCGTAGCCGGGTAAGAACTTGGTAATAAATACGTTTGCCACCTTGCCCTTGCATATGCTTCCGTGTGTATCGGAAATACCCATGGCATATGCCCCGTTAATTGTTGTTGCATTTATTACTTCCTCGGGCAACATGCGGAGTTTAATGCATCCGAGAGACATGATGAACTTCATATCGCCCGAGGGCGAAGAACCCGGGTTAAAATCGGATGCTAAAGCAATAGGAAGTCCCGCATTGATCATTTTCCGAACCGGGGGATCAACCATGCCTAAGAAAAATGCTGCGCCGGGCAGCAGAGTAGGCATGGTTTCAGAACCAAGCAGGGTTTCAATCTCTGCATCGCCAGTGAACTCTAAATGATCGACCGAGAGCGCATTATACTTTACACCAACCTGAATACCGCCGGAAAAATCGAGTTCGTTGGCATGGAGTTTTGGCCTAAGGCCATACTTAATGCCGGCCATCAGTATACGTTCAGTATCCTCAACGGTAAAGAAGCCTTTATCGCAAAAAACATCAATATAATCGGCTAAGCCCTCAGAGGCTACCATGGGGATCATCTCGTTGATTATCAAATCAACATAGTCGCTCTGTCGTCCCTTATACTCAGCAGGTACTGCATGGGCACCAAGGAAAGTTGACTTTATGGTAATAGGCGTAGTTTCCTTTAACCGTTTAATAACCCGAAGCATTTTCAGCTCACTTTCAGTAGACAAACCGTAACCGCTCTTGATCTCCACGGCTCCTGTTCCCTTCCGAATTATCTCGTAAATGCGAGCAAGCGATTGGTTGTACAGTTCATCTTCCGATGTTTCGGCCAAAAGTTTGGCTGAGTTTAATATACCTCCACCACGTTTAGCTATCTCTTCGTACGAAAGGCCTTTTATCTTGTCGATATACTCAATCTCACGGCTTCCTGCATACACCAAGTGTGTGTGCGAATCGCAAAACGAAGGGAAAACCATTCGACCGTATGCATTGTATATCAATACATCGCCAGAGAGCGATGCAAGATCTGGCGCTTTTGACATTGGCCCAAAATCGGCAATTATCCCTTTGTCTATCAGCAAATATGCATTATCAATTGTTTTCAGCTTGGCCATATCGCTACCGGCTTTCCAAACTACCGGTTTATCTTCAACCTGAACTAATTTTTTAATATTTAGAACTAGTATCTGCATGGGCTAATTCATTTTTATGGCCTCGAAGATAGGCAATTAAGATGAATTCTGAAATGTTTTTAAGCAGGTTGTCGGGGGGAGGGTTAAAAAGGGTAGTTAACCATTATTAAGTGGGAATGAGTCGGAATACTCGGAATGAGTCGGAATGAGTGGGAATATTCGGAGAGTAGAATTTGAGGGAGTTAGAGTTCGTTAAACGTAAGCCGTGAGCCGTGAGCCGTGAGCCGTGAACCGTGAGCTGTGAACCGTGAGCCGTGAACCGTTAAAAGTTAAAAATCTCTAGTCCTGAAATAAGCCTACAGTTTAGATATAGATTTAAGCGACGCAAATATACCGTCAACTGTCAACCATCATCTGTCAACTATCAACTCAATTATTCTCAAAGGGTTTCACAGAGTTTAAGAAGTGTAACACATTATAATTCTGCCAAATAAGCGTCATCTTTTACATCTTAAATTCACGGGCAACAAAGAAGCCAGTCGATATGACTGGCTTCTTTATATCTATCTACCTTTCTTTTTCTTAAGTTGTTCCTGTTGCTTGGCCATTTCTTCAAGTTTTTGCTGCCATTTGGATTTAGTAACGGGTTTCTTGGCGTTCTCGTGAAGTTTGGCAAGTATTGCCTTATCATCGACAAAGCGGCGGAAGAGGAAGGTTTGTCCAATGGTTATTACATTGGATAGTAAATAGTAGTAGCTCAAACCTGCCGAGTAGTTGTTGAACCAAAACAGCAGCATAATAGGCATCATCCAGGTCATCATGAACTTCATACCGGGCATTTGGGCATTGGTATCGCCCATTTGGTCGGTATTCATCTTAGAGGTGATAAAGAGCGAAACGGCCATTAACAAGGTAAATAAGCTGACATGATCGCCATACCAAGGAATGCTGAAAGGTAAGTGGAAAATAGAATCGTATGACGAGAGGTCGTCGGCCCAGAGGAAGCTTTGCTGCCTGAGCTCAAATGAGGCAGGGAAGAAACGGAACATGGCAATTAGGATGGGGAATTGGATAAGAATGGGAATACATCCCCCCATAGGGTTAACCCCTACCTTTTTGTAAAGTGCCATAACAGCCTGCTGTTTCTTGAGCGCATCCTCCTGTTTAGGATACTTTGCATTGATTTCGTCAACCTGGGGTTTAAGCACCCTCATTTTTGCAGAACTCAGGTACGACTTGTAGGTTAGGGGCGAAATAATAATCTTAATAAATATGGTTAACAGAAGTATAATGATGCCATAATTTGAAATATACCGGCTTAGGAAGTCGAAAACATTAATAACAACATACTTGTTAATCCAGCGAATAATATTTCGGCCTAATGGAACAACCTTCTCAAAACCCAAATTATACGACTTTAAAGTTTTATAGTGATTGGGCCCAAAGAAGAATTTCAGACCAATACTTTCCGACTCATTATTTTGGAAAGGCAAAGCTAAGCGGGCGCTAAACTGTTTTACATGTTTTCCATCATCGATATTAACTGCCTTTAAATCGGCATTAACAAAGTGGTCGTTGGCTACAATAATCGAGGAAAAGAACTGATGCTTAAAATCGACCCATTTAATCTTGTTATTCAGCTCCTTTGAATCCTCTTTACTCTGTGAGCTAAACTCCTCATAATCGCCTGTTAGAAATTGGTAGGCAATTGTAGTGTAGTTACGCTCATTCTCCAAACCCTTTTCAAGGCGAAGTAGCTTTGAATCCCATATAAGATCGATGTAACCCAAACGGTTACCAATATTCTTTTCCAGGCCAGTAAACTTGATATCGAAGCCGAGCATGTAGCTTCCGGGCTTGATGGTATATATGTAATCGATATAGGCATCGGCACCAGCAGCCAACCTCATGGTTACTGAAACCGAATCGGCAGTAGCGTTAACAACGCTATCGTTAATTTGAGGGGTAAAGAATAGTTCGCTTGTTTTAACGGCAACATTATCGCCCCAGAACTGAAGGCCAAAGGTATTTTCATCGCCGGTAAATAGCACGAGTGGTTCGCCCGAATAAGTTTTATATTTCTTCAGCTCCACTGAGTAAACACGTCCCCCTTTAGCGGAAAGGGTAACCCTCATCAGGTCGTTCTCAAGGGTAATAAACTTGTTGGTGCCGTTTGCAGCATCGGAGAATAAACCGAACTGAGCAATGGCCTCCTGTTTTCTGGCACTATCGGAAAGCAAGGCTTTAGCCTGCTCTTCGGCAAGGCGTTTTTGGCGCTCCTCTTCCTGAACACGAGCAATTGAATCGACTTTGCGTTGGTATGCCTCACGATCCTCCTTTGATGGTTGTGTGAGGTAACCAAAGCCAATCATTATAAGAAAAATCAACACTAAACCAATAACCGTATTCCTATCCATCTCAAAAAAAATTATTCAGATTAAAAATTAAAATTTAACAATTCGGAGTGAGTGCAAAGGTAGCACTTACACTTTACTTTATTTGTTAAAATTCATTGCAGCTTTCACAAAATCAACAAATAAGGGATGAGGTCTAAGGACTGTGCTGCTATACTCAGGGTGGAACTGAACCCCAACAAACCAAGGATGATTGGACAACTCCATAATCTCAACAAGGTTGGTATCGGGGTTAATGCCCACAGGTATCATTCCGCCATTCTGGAACTGTTCAAAATACCTGTTATTGAACTCATACCTATGCCTATGACGCTCGCTAATCTCAAGTTTTTTGTAAGCCTTATGGGCATTTGATCCCTTGGTAACTACACATGGGTATGCACCTAAACGCATGGTTCCTCCCATGTCGGTTATACCTTTCTGGTCTTCCATAAGGTCGATAACCGGGTAAGGCGTGGTACGAACCATTTCGGTGGAATTGGCATCGGTTAATCCAAGTACATTCCTAGCAAACTCAACAACTGCACATTGCATACCCAGACATATTCCCAGGAAGGGAACTTTGTTCTCACGAGCATACTTAACCGCAAGAATTTTCCCTTCTATACCTCTATGGCCAAACCCTGGGGCTACCAGAATGCCTTTTAAATGGCCAAGTTTCTCGCTAAGGTTATTAGCATTAATATCCTCGGATTGAATGAGTTCCAGCTCAACCTTGCAGTCATTGGCTGCCCCGGCATGAATGAACGATTCAATGATGGACTTGTAGGCATCGGGGAGCTGTACATACTTGCCAACCAATCCAATTTTAACTCGATGGCTTGGATTCTTAACGCGGTTCACAAAACTAATCCAATCGTCGAGCTTGGGCTCAGATGCCGGAAGGTTAAGCTTGCGGAGTATGGTTAAATCCAGTTTCTCCTTGAGCATCAAAAGCGGAACCTCGTAAATAGTTTTAACATCGATTGACTCCACCACCGCTTCGGGTTCAACGTTACAGAAAAGGGCAACCTTTCGGCGGATATCATCGCTCAAATGCTTTTCGGTGCGGAGCACCAGCACATCGGGCTGGATACCATTCTCGAGCAATTCCTTTACGGAGTGCTGGGTGGGTTTAGTTTTTAGTTCACCCGATGCGGAAAGGAAAGGGACAAGTGTAAGGTGAATGAAAGCTGAATTGTTTGGGCCTAACTCCCACTTAAGCTGACGCACAGCCTCAATGTATGGCAGCGACTCAATGTCGCCAACCGTTCCGCCAATCTCGGTGATAACTACATCCAGTTTATTTTTTGTTCCAAGCAGTTTTATCCGACGCTTTATTTCATCGGTGATGTGAGGAATAACCTGAACGGTTTTGCCGAGGTAATCGCCACGCCTCTCCTTGCTGATTACGGTCTGGTAAATTTTCCCGGTAGTAACGTTGTTGAGTTGGGAAGTGGGTAGGCTGATAAATCGCTCGTAGTGCCCAAGATCGAGGTCGGTTTCGGCGCCATCCTCGGTAACGTAGCACTCACCATGCTCGTATGGGTTGAGAGTTCCCGGGTCTACATTGATGTAGGGATCCAACTTCTGGATAGTTACAGTATATCCCCTGCTCTGTAAGAGTTTTCCCAGCGAGGCTGAAATTATCCCTTTACCCAACGAGGAGGCAACCCCTCCAGTAACAAAAATGTATTTGGTAGATGAGGCCTGTGGCATAACATTAAGTATTACTGTTCTAACTTATCAATAAGCTTAATTTTTTCGCTCAGCTCAGCTATTTCCTCTTTTGCCCTCTCAATTTTACGTTTAACCTCCTCAATCATTGCCTCAGCATTCTTGGTTTTAGCAAAGAAACCAATGTTGTTTTCCCAAACTGTGAGGTCGTTTTCCAACTGGCGCATGCGGTTAAACATACGCTCCCTATCCTGGCGGAGCTTAGACATGGCACGTGGGTTAGCTTTAGCCTCCTCAAGCTTAGCCTGAAAGCGCACCACCTTATTCTTGCCCTCCTGAGCGTTTAACTTATCGAAATGCTTTTTGATAGAAGCACGGAATCGCTTTTGGACATCATCCTTAAACTTAATTGGAACAAATCCTATTTCAGTCCAGCGCCTCTGGAATTCCTTAAGGGCATTAAGGTTTTGTTCCATATCCTCGCCAAACTCAAAGGCTTCAACCTCGGCAATCAATGCTTCCTTGGCCTTCAGGTTTTCCTCATATGAGCTATCGACCGATGCGAAATGCTTAGATTTTTGCTCAAAAAAGTAATCGCAGGCAGCGCGGAAACGCTTCCAAACTTCATCGGAACTTTTACGGGGAACAGGACCAATCTGTTTCCACCGTTTTTGAAGGTTAATGAGATCTTCAGTGGTTTTCTTCCAGTCAGTGCTATCCTTTAAGGTTTCAGCCTGTAAGCACAGCTCGGTTTTTAGCTGTAGATTACTCATCTGAACATCTCTAATCTCCTTAAAGAAGTCACGTTTCTTGTTGAAGAAAGTGTCGCAGGCGGTACGGAAACGATCAAAAACTTTATTGTTCTCCTTTTTGGTTGCAAAGCCAATGGTTTTCCATAGTTTTTGCAGCTCAATTAGTTCCTTTGATAGTTTATTCCATTCCTTTACCGACTTTGGATTTTGAGCGGCAAGTTCCTCAGCCTTTTCGCAAAGTTCAGTTTTGGCCTCAAGATTCTTTTTTTGCTGCTCCTTGATGCTCTCAAAATGCTCCTGATGCTTCTTATTGATTTTAGTTGTAGCCTCCTTGAAGCGTTCCCAAATCTCATTCTGATTTTCGCGCGGAACAGGCCCTACCTCTCGCCATTGCTCGTGGAGTTTCTGCAATTTTTTAAATGCAACAACAACCGAGGACTCAAGTAGCAATTCCTCAGCTTGCTCACAGAGTTTAATTTTGGCTTCAAGATTTTTCTTGAAATCGAGGTCACGGAGCTCTTTGCTTATCTTCACAAAATCGTAGAAGGCCTGAACGTGATGGTGGTAGTTGTTCCACAAGTCGTTCAAACTTGCCTGGGGAACAGGGCCAACTTCAAGGAACTGCTTTTGCAAATCCCTAAACTCCTGATAGATTTTGCCAACAGGTTCGGTACTGTTTACCAGCTCCTTAATTTTTTCGATAATCTGGTTTTTTTGCTCCAGGTTATGCTGTTTTTGCTCCTCGAGCTGATGGTTATACTGAGCGCGTTTGGCACGATACTGCTTTAGCAGTTCCTTGAACTGCATTTCAGCATTATCCTCGGGCAACGAGAACTGCTCAAGATCGCCCCCGGCGTCAACAAATTCTTTCCTTAACCTTTCAACCTCAGCTTTATGCTTGCGGTAGAATATGCTTTTTATGCTCTCAACTTTCTGACGGATTTTTTGAACTGGTCGGTTGTTGATTAAATCCTTCAGGGTTTGAACCAGCTCATCCTTTGAAAGGTTTGAGTAGTCCATATGGGGCTCATCGTCTTCCTCGTCAATCTCAGCCTCTTCCTCATCCTCTTCGTCAAAATCAACGTGTTCGTCGTCCATTTCAAGGGGTTTCAGTTCCTCATCGTTAGGCTCCTCATCGAGAGGCTCATCGGAAAATGACACTGGTTTTTCAGCTTCAACATCGACCAAACCGTTCACGCTCTCAGCAACATCATGGTTGCCAGTACTGGAAGATACAATCGTACCCTCGATATTCTCGAGGTTTTGATCCTTAGGATCGTTCAGCTCATTAGTATTCATAGTTCAAAACTTAACCGGTTAAATATCAGTAGTATTTCAAAATAATTTGCGTACGAAATTACATATAATCGGGCGTAACGCAAACAAATTGACGTAAAAGAATAAAGAATAATTAACAGGCAAAACAAAAAAGCCCGAATTCAAAGGGATTCGGGCCTAACAATATATGCAATATTAAAACTTAGTCAATCTTAATGCTTCTGGGTTTTTGTGGCTTAGCCTCGTCGCGCTTGGAAAGGTAAACCGTGAGGATGCCATTCTCGTAGCGGGCATCTATCTTATTGGTATCAATAGCCTTTCCAACTACAAAAGTGCGCTCAAATGAACCAGTAAGAAACTCGCAACGGGTATACGATTCACCTTCAACCGGGTTATTCTCCTTTTCGGCGCTAATCTTAAGCAAATCGTTATCGATGCTTACCTTAAAGTCTTCTTTTTTGTATCCGGGAGCAGCTACCTCCAGGCGGAAACGCTCTGGCTCCTCATAGATATTTACTGCAGGATAGCTGAGCTGAGCATTGGCCATTTCGCTAGTCGACTTTAAAAAACTATCGAATACCCTCTCAACATCGAACCCAGTCCTCCTTGAGGCAAGCGGGTTGTAGAAACTTAAAAGTGTCATAGTGTTATCATTTTTAAAGTTGATATTCATATTCACATTTAACATTTAACTAATAGTGTGCCATACAGAAAAATGAGCCATTATGTCATATAAATACAGAACCGCTATGTCAATATGACACTAAAATACCTCGGGAAATCATGAATATTTTTAATAACATGCGCTTTGCATTAACATGCGATTTACTTGTGGGTTGATCTTTTAAAGTTAACAATGCATGCAGAATTCAGAGCAACCAATCCCAATACAACGTCGTTTAGTTTAGGCTGTTTGTCATTTTGAGTTCCGATATAATAGGGATAGACTCCGCTGAAACATCTCAACGATGGATGAATAGAGATCCTTCGTTTCACTCAGGATGACAAATGAAACGTTCGTGAATAGCTACTCGTTGTAAGTGAAACTATTGTCATGTTGAGCGCAAGCGAAACATCTCATGGGATCGATTAGAGATCCCTCGTTGTGCTCAGGATGACAAGTGGAGTTGACAGTTGATGGTTGATAGTTGATAGTGAAAAAATGACCCGTCCTGAAAAATGTCTACACAAAACAATGTGTATGAACAAAAATAATTACGTTACAAAACGCTACAGCGAGGGCTTCAAGCTGAAAATTTTATCCGAACTTAGCAGCGGAAAGTATTCCAAGAACGAGCTGGCCAAGCGGTACGGGTTGAACATCACCACGATAAACCGCTGGGTGGTTGGCTACAAAAGGTTTGATCTCATGAACAAGCGTGTTGTAATTCAGAATCCAGGGGAGGCGAGCCAGCTGCAGGCCCTGCGGAAGGAGCTGGAGCAGCTGCGAAAGCTACTGGTCCGCAAGGACCTGGAGCTGCTGGCCAGCGAGTCCTACTTGGAGGTGGTGGCCCGGCAGCACGGGTACAAGGACGTGGAGGAGCTAAAAAAAAACTTAAACGCCAAGCGCTGATGGTGGCGGTTCGGGCTGGGAGCGGGTTACGGACATCCGTGGGCCGGGTATGCGCCTGCTTCGGGGTCACCCGGGACGCCTACTACAAGCTGTGCCGGCGGGTAAGCCGTCGCGCGGCCGGGGTAGAACGGGTGGTGGAGCTGGTGCAGGAGGAACGTGCGCTGCAGCCCCGGGTGGGGGCGCGGAAGCTACACGTGGCCCTGCGGGTACAGCTGGACGCGGAGGGGATCCGGATGGGCAGGGACCGGCTGTTCGCGCTGCTGCGGGAGCGGGGTCTGCTGGTTGCCCCCAGGC
>Ga0101944_10000090_pt2 | contig 116012 bp, 114 predicted proteins | sample DewCreD2012metaG_FD_75245 | JGI IMG/M metagenome (GOLD analysis project Ga0101944, IMG submission 75245) | Hot spring sediment bacterial and archeal communities from British Columbia, Canada, to study Microbial Dark Matter (Phase II) - Dewar... ... | reverse complement strand
CACGAGACTCTCGGTGTCGAGCAGGACCCGATAGACCCCCAACTCTGGCGAATCACCCCGGTCTGGAACTCACTCTGCACGAAGTGCATGAAGTGCGTCGAAGTCTGCCCAGAGAAGGCGATAAAGGTCTGGTGGTGAGCCGGCGCCCGCGTATGGCATCAGACGGGGTAGGCGCCGCAAGTCCTGCAGAACCTGGTTTCTCCATTGACAGCCCCCCTGCAGAATGGGCAGGCCCTGCCTGAGGCAGGGGGCTTGGGCGGTCCGAAGAGCGCCCGGAAGATCTGGTAGTACTGGAGGTGCTCTGCGTTCCTCAAGGTTACGCCGTCCACCTCCTTGACCTTCAGCGCAGCCTCTTTGAAGTCTTCAGGCGACATCGAGGATTCGAAGATCCGTGTCAGCGCCGTGGTCCCGGTGCCGTACTCTATGGGCGTCTTCGGGCGCCAGATGATCTCGTCGGGGAGGAGGTTCTCGTATGCCTTCCGCAAAATCCATTTACCGTATAGGCGACCGCCTCGCCTGCCAACCTTGTGCTTTGGGTGTATCTTCATTGCGAGCGCCTTGAACTCCGGATCCAGGAAGGGTAGGCGCGCCTCGATCCCGAGGGATTCGGCCAGCCTGATCGATGAGAAAGTCATCACGCTCCAGAGCCTCTTGAGCTCAGCATCAAGCTGCTCAGGGGTTAGCGAGAGGGCGAAGGCGTATCCCGCGAAGAGCTCGTCACTCCCGTCACCGCACACCACGGCCCTGAAGCCCCGCTTTTTCGCGGCGCCCATGCAGATGTGGATTGCCAGGCTGTTCCTGACCTCCATGGGGTCGAAGGTCCTGAGGGTCCTTATGACTGAGGGTATGGACTCGCCGATATCCTTCTCGCTGAAGTATCGGACCTCGTGGTTGAGGCTCAGCTGCTGGGCGACGAGCGAGGCGTACTCCACGTCCGGTGCGAGACCGCCCTCGAGCGCCACGGTGAAGGCCGTCGGTCGCGAGTAGCTCCGCGCGATGAAGGCGATTATGCTTGTGTCCAAACCGCCGGACAACAGAAGCGCGGAGTCCTCAGAGATGGCCCTCCTGACTGCCTCCTCCAGGGAAGACCTGATCTCGGCGCAGATCCCTTCTAGCCTCAGATCCATCGCAATTCCTCCTGTCCTTTCCCGGCCTGCACTCTTCTCTCGGGATGGCGGGGATCAGGCATCGTCATGACTTCCTTACAAGGTATTCCGCTATCCCATAGCCTACCTCGCCGCCCATCGCGAACCTCGCCAAAGGTTCATAGAGAGTTGATAGGCGGGCGCTGTCGCTGCTCTTGAACGGGAGCGTTGCCATCTTCAGGACGATCCCGCTCAGGCGGTGGACCTTGCCATCCGCGTCCTCCAGAGCCATCTCTAGGGACTCTGGGGCGCCGTCCTGGGCAAATGCCGTGCTCACCTTTGCGGATTTTATCGGGACGTTCCTCCCGCCGTAGTGCACGAAGCCAGCGTCGACCTCGCCCTCCTCGACTACGAGCTTTGTGACGTTCAGGGCGTGGATTTCAGAGAACTGGCACGTGATCCAGATCCACATCAGCGGCGCGTTCCAGTCCCTTATACCCCACGAGTGGTCCCTCTCGCCAAGGCCGTCTATAGAGAGCGCCTTCCCACCGACAACGATGGTGCCCCTCGCCCTCCCGAACTGCTCCAGGTGCTCAGACGCGACCCTGCTCGAGATCTGCTCCTTGTAGCCGCTGACGCAGTCCCGGTAGTTGAAGATCTCATTCAGCGAATCGAAAGTGATCTCGAAGGATACGTGCTCCGGCACAGGCTTGCCGCGATCCGACTTGAAGAGCTGGCCGTCGAACGAGAGCCGCCAGAGCTTCTCGGGGACCTCTTTCGTGAAGGCAAGGCCGCCCGCCGAGAGATCAGAGCCAGAAGACTTGATGTCGCTCTTTGTCGCCAGGACGGTCCCGTCTGGCATGATCATGCCACAGAATATGTTTTTCTCGCCCTTGTTGGGCTTGAGTCCTATACGCATGAAGGCAAGGAGATCATTTCCCTTGTCGTAAAAGTTGAAGTAGAAGCTCTCGCTCCAGTCCGGGTGTGTACCCGCTTTGTGCAGGACGTCGGTGTCCTCTTTTTTTGGCATAACCCGATGCTCCTTCTTTGATCTCTGTGCGCCTTACAGCATTAACATTTTTGATAATGCGAGGAGGGTCTGGACGCCCTGCGCCTGCGACCGATCATTCTCACCCATCACCCAGGATGTAGATGGCACCTTCGTTGCCGTCTATTGTGACCCTCTGCCCGGTCCTGAAGATCTTCTTAGCGTCTTTGACGGCAGTGACCGCAGGTATCCCGTACTCTCTCGACACGACGGCGCCATGGGAGAGGATCCCGCCGGTTTCGGTGATCAGCCCGCCGAGCTTCGAGAAAACAGGTGTCCAGCCAGGGTCCGTATTCGAGGTCACGAGGATCTCGCCACTATTCACCTCGGCGAGCTCTCCGATCGATTCGACGACCCGGACGGTGCCCGTGGCGGTGCCGGGGCTAGCCGAGGTGCCTGTGACCTTCGTCATGTCGCCCCTGAATTGGACCGAGTCGTCGAACTCTACCTTCCCCCTGAGGAACTTCGGGGGCAGCTTGTCGCTGTACTTCACGAACTCGGCCCTCCTACGACGGATCTCTTCCCCCATATCGCCGATCTTCCCAGCAGCCATGTCGAAGACCTCCTCCTTCGAAAGGAAGAAGACGTCGTCAGGGCGCTCCAGGAGCCCCCTTTCGGCGAGCCTGCGGCCATACTCGACGAAAATGCGCCTCTGCCGGTATATTATGTGGTCCAGGTAGAAGCGCTGGTTCTCCCTGAACTGGAGGTAGGTCTGGGCGTACCTCATCACGGTCCTGAATATGATCTTCTTGAAGAAGCCGAAGCGGAGCTTCGAGATCCTGTCCAGTATCTCCTTTTCGGTCTGGAGGCGCTTCTCGAGCTTCTCTTTCTCAAGCTTTTCGATGTCTATGTCCGGCGCAGCCGCGAGGGACCTGAGGATCTCTACGACGAGGGTCGGATCGTCCGACCAGCGCGGGAAGTACATCTCCCTGGTATGGGAGCGGTGGCCGTACTCCTTGAGGAAGGCGGTGAACTTTTCGCAGAAGGAGTGGATGGCAGGGTTGTAGTAGACTTCCTCGAGGAATTGCTTGGGGGGTAAGCCGTTTATGAGGGCTGAGACCAGGGGGTCGTCCCTCACGGACCTCGCCAAGACTATGAGGGCGTTGTTGGTCGTGATCGTCTTATTGTCCGGGAGGGCCGAGACTATGTTTGCATAGAGCGAGCCGCTTGTGTCCCCGAGCCAGTCCTGGAGCCACCGCTTCACCATCATATTCATGCCGATGCTGTGGGTGACCATCCCGTACCTGATTAGCCGGAAGTGCTTGAGGAACTTCTGGACCATGCTGTCGTACTCCGACTTCAGCTCCGCGTCTGTCAATGTTTCCAGGTTCAGGCCGTCGAACCTGACCATGCCCTCGAGGAACTCTGCCGCCCACTTCCTGTACGCCTTATCGGTCCGCGTGATCATGCCGTCCCAGTCCTTGAAGAGGATCCGCACCTCGGCCCATATCCTCCTCAGGATCTTTGTCTTGGCATTGGCGATCCGTTCCTGGTCCTTCTCAGGGAAGTAGTTGAGGAGCTCCTTTGTCCGCGAGAACCTGGGGTTGAAAGTGAAGACGGCCTCGAGGACAGCGGTGTTGAAGTAGATGTGGCCCTTGTGGAGCTTCAGGAGTTCGAGCCCTCTTAGCTCCCAGTAGCCCATCACGCAGTAGCCCTCCTCGAGTACGTACTTCGAGAGCCACTCCCCGAGCCATGAGAAGAAGAGGGGGGAGGTCACGTCCGCCCAGTATTCGTCTCCGTATGCCCTTGTCCAGAGGGTCTCGCCCCCTCTCGAGACGGTCGTGACAGCCCTGGACTGCAGGATCCGGATAGCCCCGCCTTCGATGGACCACTCGATGTCCTGGGGCGAGTTGAAGAGCTTTTCGATCCTCATCCCGATCTCAGCCAGTGCCTTGATCTCCTTGTCGGAGAGGGAAGGGGACCCCTGAAGATCCGGGCTGACCTCGACCGCGGATCCCCCTGAGAGGTACGTCGCCTTCGGCTTTGTGCTCACTTTCCGATCCTTTATCTTCAGGGACTTCCGCTGGATGACGAAGCGGTCAGGGGTCACCATCCCGGAGACGATCGATTCGCCGAGCCCCCAGCTGGACTCTATGACGATCTCGTCGTCTCGGCCTGAGACGGGGTCGCATGTGAAGATCACTCCCGAGGACTTGGCGTCCACCATTCTCTGGACGATGACCGCTATGCCGCCATCAATCTGGGATATGCCTGTGTTGTGCCGGTAGGCGATCGCCCTCTCGTTCCAGAACGACGCCCAGCACTTCTTCACAGTATCAGCCACGTCATCGGAACGGACCTTGAGGTAGGTATCCTGCTGACCTGCGAACGAAGCTGCAGGCAGATCCTCTGCGGTCGCCGAAGACCTGACTGCCCAGAGGGAAGGGGCGCCGGAGGCAGATGTCGCCGACTTTATTGCTTCAATGAGAGAGGGGTCCAGGGGGGAAGATTCGATGAGGGCCTTGATCTTGGCAGAGCTCTCGGAAAGGTCGGATTCGTCACCGAGGTCAGTCATGCCGAGGATGCGGAGGATTTTGTCGCGCAGGGACGCGGAATCGAGGAAAGTGCGGTACGAGCTGACTGGCACCACGAAACCGTCTGGCACTGGGAAGCCCGCCCGCTTTAGCGCGACCAGGTTTGCCCCTTTGCCTCCTAATTCAGAGGGATCAGCGGGTTCCCCGCCCGACAATTGAAACAAGAAATGTTCCATATGGAGCGAGCACCACTCTTACAGAATACCACTCTCGGCGCATAGCATAATTAAGCGTAATTGTCAATTATCCCCCTGGGGCGGCTGCGAGCGGGGCCCGCTCTGGAGGGCATCTGGGCAACTACTTCAGGACCTTCCCGGTCTCCATGTACCAGATGTAGAGGTCGAGCTCCGCCAGCGTTACCCCCAGCCTATCGGCGATTGCCTCAAGTATCCGCTCGTACGCCAGGTATCTCCTCCTCGTCAATGCCTTACCCGGCTCGATCAGCCCCTTCCTTTCGAGGTACCTCAGGATGTGCCTGTCTATGATCGCAACATCGGTGTACCCAATGTTGCGCAGGAAATGGCTCGATTCCTTGTAGCCGAGACCCATCACACTCTCGGCTAGGAAGCGCCTCGCCCCTTTGCCTGTAGTGAAGCGGCTCAGCTCGGAGGATAGGGCCCCGCACAATGCCTGCGCCTCAACTATGTACTCGGCCCTCTTGTTCGGGAAGCGGTGGTGCATCTGCCTCAGGATTTTGGAGAGGGTGGCGCAGTCCATCCTACTGAAGGAGTCCCCTATGGCATCCTGGATCCTGATGCCGCCTTCAGCGGTAAAGTTGGCTGTGAGGATGCAGAAGCACAGCTCGCTGAAGAGCTTGCCCTCGTCACGCCTTGCAGCAGCGAACTCTTCCATCCTCTCTGCGACCATATCTTGGGCTTCCGCGATCGGCTTCTGCAGCTCGTCGAGGAAGTCGAGGATTGCGTATTTGACGAGAAACGTGTCCTGGCGCTTCGGGGCAGGCCTGGAATCGAAGGCAGCTATCGGGAAGCCTATCTCTCTCTCGAGCTTGAGGGAGAGGTCATCGAAGTAGTCATCGAGGCAGCAGCTCCCGTCCGCCCCGCGCGGGGCGAGCTCCACCTCGATCCGCCTCCCGGATGCGGAGATTATGGAGGCGCTTATGGCCGATCCAGCCTCGCCGTTGAAGGCGCTTATCGCGCCCTTCGCCTTGTCCAGAAATGCAACCTCGCGACCAGAGGCTTGGGACGCCGCTGGCTGATCTTCGCGGGACGGGCTGCCGCGCAATGTCAATCCCCCGTCATTATCGGGGTTGAAGATTTATTACCTTTGCTGCAGCAGTATAACAGGGGAATTATATGACAGAAATTTTGAGGCTCCCACTTATAGGAGACAAGGCGCCGGAGTTCACTGCGCAGACAACCCAAGGACCAATCAACTTCCCTAAGGACTACGCAGGGAAATGGGTCGTACTCTTCAGCCACCCTGCCGACTTTACGCCAGTATGCACGACGGAGTTCGTCGCGTTTGCGAAGAGGAGCGAGGAGTTCAAGAAGCTCAACACTGAGCTGGTCGGGCTTTCGATAGACCAGGTGTTTTCCCACATTAAGTGGGGAGAGTGGATCAAGGAGAAGCTCGGGGTCGAGATACCATTCCCAGTCATAGCCGACAACACGGGCAAGGTCGCCACACTCTACGGCATGCTCCATCCCGAGGCAAAAGGGACCCAAGCTGTCAGGGCAGTCTTCATAATTGACCCATCGGGCGTGGTGAGGACAATACTGTACTACCCACTCTCTGTCGGGAGGAACATGGACGAGATACTGAGGGTGATCAAGGCACTTCAGACAAGCGACAGGGAGGACGTCGCGATCCCGGCCAACTGGCCGAACAACGAGCTGATAGGCGACAGGGTGATAGTGCCGCCGCCGAACAACGAAAAGGACGCGAAAGAGCGCCTCAAGAAGTACGAGGGCTATGACTGGTGGTTCTGCCACCGGAAGCTCGAGAAGGCCTGAGTGGGAGGGCCGTTAGGATCAGTTAGAGAGATAAATGGAGTGATTTGAATGACAGAAAGGATGCAGATATACAAGTGCATGGTTTGCGGGAACATAGTGATGGTGATGCACGCCGGCAAGGGCGAGCTGGTATGCTGCGGGCAGCCAATGAAGCTGATGGTCGAGAACACGGTCGAAGCAAGCTATGAGAAGCACATACCTGTGATCGAGAAGACTGCGAAGGGCTTTGTCGTCAAGGTCGGATCAGTGCCGCACCCGATGGAGGAGAAGCACTACATCGAATGGGTCGAGGCAACGTCGAGGGACACAGTGCTGCTGAAGTTCCTAAAGCCTGGCGAGAAGCCAGAGGCCGAGTTCGATCTGCCGGCAGCCCCTGAAAAGGCCCGCGAGTACTGCAACATCCACGGGTTATGGACGAGCAAAAAGTGATCCTGCCTAGCCCAACCCATAATTATTTTTTTCATTTTTTTAAAGTTTTTATTATAAAATGTTCATTTTTTTCAGGGCAAATCTTATATATAATATAGAATATCTCTTGGAATTTGTTATCTAGTTTGGTGATCCTATGAAAAATTTTAAAGACGCGGTCTGGAAGGACGAAGTGACGAAGGTCGTCCACAAGATAAAGGAGAACGACATCAAGTTCGTGAGGCTCCAGTTCACAGACATAAATGGGATACTGAAGAGCCTGGCTGTGAACTCCAAGAACATAGAGGCCATATTCGAGAACGGGCAGTCGTTTGACGGCTCATCGATAACAGGCTACAGGTCGATAGAGGAGTCGGACATGGTGCTTTACCCGGATCCGACCACTTTCTCGGTGATTCCGTGGAGGGCGAAGGAGAAGTCGTCGTGCAGGTTGCTATGCGACGTGTACACGCCCCAGAACAGGAGGTTCGAGGGCGACCCCCGGTACGTTCTTGAGAGGGCACTGAAGAGGTGCAAGGACGAGGGTTTCACTTACTTCTGCGCGCCAGAGCTCGAGTTCTTTATACTGAAGGAGAACGACGGAGCAACCCCCATGCCAATTGATTTGGCAGGCTACTTTGACTTCCACCCGGGTGACCTCACCGACGACCTGCGGAGGGAGATCGCTGATAGCGCAGATGCCTTCGGCATCGAGATCGAGATCTCTCACCACGAGGTAGCCCTGGGACAGAACGAGATAGACTTCAGGTACGACGAGGGGCTTGTCACTGCAGACAGGGCCGTAACGATGAAGATGGTCACGAAGGTCGTCGCTGCCAAGAACGGCTACTTGGCGACTTACATGCCAAAGCCCTTCTTTGGCGTCAATGGGTCGGGAATGCATGTCCACCAGAGCCTATGGGACGCAAGCGCGGCCAAAAACATGTTCTACTCCGATGACGAGTCCGCCGGGTTCCTCTCTGAAGTAGCGAGGTACGCCATAGGCGGGCAGCTGGTGCACGGGAGGGAGATGTGCGGAGTCCTCGCCTCTTGGCCGAACTCATACAAGAGGCTCGTACCTGGGTATGAGGCCCCGGTCTACGTGGCGTGGGCTTTCAAGAACAGATCCCCGCTCATAAGGGTGCCGAACTTTGGCGGCAGGAGGGGGGCAGCCCGCTTCGAGATAAGGTGCCCGGACCCGGCTGGCAACCCGTATCTCCAGCTTGCGGTCCTCTGCTCGGCGTCTATCGATGGTATCAAGAAAAAGATCGACCCCGGCGAGCCCACAGAGCTCAACGTCTACAAGATGAGCTACGAGGAGAGGAAGGCGAGAGGCATAGTTTCGCTGCCCGAGTCGCTCAAGGAGGCGCTCGATGAGATGGAGAGGAGCGAGTTCATGAAGATGGCACTCGGAGAGACCGTCTTTGACAACTACATATCGGTGAAGAGGAAGGAGTGGGACGCATACAGGACCCAGGTCACGAACTGGGAGGTTGAGAGGTACATCAGGAGGCTCTGATCGATCAGGAGCACAAGGTCCCTGCAGTGGCTGCCATGCCCCACCTCATGGATAGGACTGCAGCGGGCCCCTCCTGGCGACGGAGCGCATCACGGCGACTCACCCAAAGATCTTAAATTGATTGTCAAAGGTTTATAGGAAGACGAGTCAGAGATAGGTTGGGGTCACCAGATGAAGAGGAGGCTCTTAGACATACTCGCTTGCCCCATGTGTAAGCACCACCCCATCGATCTATTGGTCTTCGAGGAGGGGCAGGAGATCGAGGCGGGGATGCTTACATGCGGCAGCTGCGGAAGGTGGTACCCAATAATCGACGGAATACCCCACATGCTCCCTGATGAGCTGAGGGGGTGCGAGGAGGACGTAGGATTCCTCTCGAAGTGGAAGGACAGGGTTCCTGAAGCCGTCCTCAGAGAAGGGAAGCCGTACAGCCTAAAGGATTTCTGAGCGAAAGCTGGAATTTAAAAAAGGTTAAAAACAGAGAGGAGGATGCATTAGAGCATCTTCAAAAGGATGAGGTTTACTTCCTCTTGTCGCACTTCTGGCAGTGGAGCTCACCGTTTGGAAGCATCGTGCCTTCCTCGTTGAACGGCGGGCGGTGGCATATGTAGTAAGTGCTACCTGAAGGAGTCTTATACACTTCGAACAGAGAACATTGCGGCATTACGTTACACCTCCATCATTATGGACAGAACAACAATAAAAGACAATTATATAAACATTTTTTAGTCCCACATGGGTGGGAAACATTAAATTCTGCGCTCTTGCCCGCCGGCATGCTGGAAAAATGCATATGCTTAAGAAATCACCTCAACTACTTAATGATGGTGGGAGGCATGCGCCTGACGGTCGGAATCGTCCAGATGTCTAGCGGGGAAGACAAGGAGGAGAACCTCCGGAAGGCAGAGGAGATGATCGCGGCTTGCGCCTCAGGAGGGGCCAGGCTCATCGCGCTCCCTGAGCTCTTCAATTACCTGCCCCCGAGGATCGACAAGGAGAAGTACTTCGCCAATGCGGAGGGCTTGGACGGCATCAGCCTGGGCAGGGTCTCGAAGGTCGCCAGGGAGCTCGGCGTGACGATAATAGGCGGCAGCATCATTGAGAAGGGGGCGGGGGAGGTCTACAATACGTGCGCTGTCGTAACGCCGGAGGGGATAACAGGCACGTACAGGAAGACCCACCTCTTCAGCTACGGAAGGATAAATGAGGCGGAGATCTTCACCGCGGGGAGGGGGGGCACGGTAGTGGAACTGGACGGCCTCAGGATTGGGCTCACCATCTGCTTCGACCTCAGGTTCCCGGAGCTTTTCCGCGAGGAGACTATTGGCGGCGCTGAGATCATATCGAACGTCTCGGCGTTCCTCAGGGAGACCGGGAAGCACCACTGGATGACCCTGCTGAGGGCCAGGGCAATAGAGAACCAGCTCTACATAATTGCGGCGAACCAGGCATGCGGACAGGCCAGAGGTGGCGGCGCCCCTAAATACTTTGGCCACAGCTGCATAGTTGATCCGTGGGGGAGGGTGATCGCCAAGCTCGGTTACGAAGAGGGGGTCGCCATTGCAGAGATCTCAACGGAAAAGGTCAGGGAGATCAGGGAGAGCTTGCCATCTGTTGATTTGATCATTGATCGCGCAAAAAGAAACGAAAAATAGAATAAAAAAAGGTTAAGGAGGCAGCTTACTTCATTGCTGCCCTGAAGAACGCGCCACAACCTGCGCACTTGTAGAGTCCGATAGTGATGGCTTTCTTGCCTTTGGGGGCTAGCTTCCAGGTCTTTGTTGGCTTTGCGACTTCCATTCCGCACTTGGGACATTTCGCCATATCAAACTACTCCATTATTTTCCTTGAATATCATGGGAGCTGATGATCTTAAAAAGAGTTATGGTGATGATGTACCATCAATAAGTGGCGATGAAGGTCTCTATGGTGAGTAATGGAGGGTTTATGGTCAATATTGATTGATTTGATCGTATAAAAATTTAGGAAAAAAATAGAAAAAATATACTTATTTATTTAAAAAAATCTTGCTAGATCATCCTTTCTCGAGCAGCGTCGAGAACTTGTAGTGGTGGCCTTCCTCGTCCTTCAGTATGCCTTCAAAGAGTACTTTGGTGGCGTAATCCTTTTCCGATTCGGCCGTTTCGATGATCTGCCGGTAGAGCTTTATCGCTTCCTCCTCCGCGAGCTTGTCGATCTCGAGCATCTCCTTGATCGTGTTGCCGTACTTGATCTCAGTTGGCTTGGTCGTCGGGTTTCCTCCCAAGTAGTCTATCCTCTCTGCTATCTTCTCGTAGTGCTTCATCTCGGCGATGGCGAATTCCTCAAAGACCTTGGACGCGATCTCGCTCTCCATTCCTCGGCACATTATGTGCTGCCAGATGTATTGGATGGAGACTTGGATCTCCCTCGCTGCTGCCATGTTCAGCATATCTATCAATTTCTTGCTTGCCAAATAAATTCCCCCAAAACAGTTGTGAATCATTATTGCATGGATTTACCAATAAATCTTTAGGTAGCGTTGGGGCACTCTTTTCATGATACAGTATTGGGAGTTTGGAGGCGCTTACCTTAAGACATAGAGGCGGAAATGGCTCACCTTTTGCAGAAGCCGCTGACGATGGGATAAAAGCCGACCTACCTCAATTTGAAGGTGTAGCAGAGTGTCGTGACGCGACTGCAGGTAGTGGGGGGACCCGCTGTACCCTATTGGATCTTGCCTCCTCAGGCAGGAAGTTCGAGCTTGCGATTTATTGCAGGGATGGAGGCGAGGCGGGACACGCCCGTCCTGCCGAGCCATTGATTGTTTTTTGCCATGGCTTTGGCGCGAGCCGGAACGAGTACACATGGGTCGCCAGGGACCTAGTGCCAAAGGGGTACGTCGTCGCGATCCTGAGCCTACTTAACAGCTACAGGGTCTCCATTGATCTCAAGACGTGGTATGATTCAATCATTGAGGCGGCAGATTGCGGGATCTCCTTGGGGGATGGCAGGAACGGAAAGGCTTCTTGTAGGATAGACCCCAACAGGGTCGGGGTGGCAGGTCATTCGATGGGCGGTGCTGCGGTAATTGCTGCAGCTTCGAGGGATAGGAGGTTCAGAGCGGTCGTTTCGATCAGCCCGCCGTACTTCGGTCGGATATGGGGCGACGAGGTGATCGATGCGGCGAGGAAGCTCGAGGCGCCAACCCAGATAATTGTCGGCTCGGAGGACAGGCTGACGCCCCCAAAGGCTGCCGAGGCGATCTATCGGGCGATAGGGGCGGAGAAGGATCTTTCAATAATCGAGGGGGCGAGCCACCTGACCTTCACTGACCATGGCAACGGCAAGAGGGATCTGGGTGCCCACAAGATGGCTGCCTGGTTTGATCTATGGTTGAAGGGTGGCGGGAGCCGCCGCCAATCGCCCCTTCGATCGGCAGATGAAAATGGCATCCCGGCACGCTGATCTGGTTGGCGGTCAGGCGCTGCCAGGGGGAGGTGAGTTGTTCCCCTTCCGGAGGCCGTTCTCCCTCTCCCTGAGGCTTTCCCGCATCACTTTGCCCATCCTGTTCTTCGGCAGGGATTCCATGAACTCGATTTCCTTGGGGATCTTGTACGGGGCGAGGCTCCTGCTGCACCACTCAGTTATCTCCTCTTTCTTTGTCCCTTTGAATCCTTCCTTGAGGACTATGAAGGCCTTGATTATCTGGTAGTCACGGGGGGTGTCGATCCCTATAACTGCGACCTCACCTACAGCAGGGTGTTCCGATATGATCTTCTCAAGCTCCTTGGGGAAGACCTGGAACCCCTTGTACTTTATTACCTCCTTCAGCCGCTCGACGAAGTGCAGGTAGCCGTCTGGATCCATGTAGCCAAGGTCCCCAGTTCGGAGCCACTTCTTTCCACCTATCGTGGCGAAGTATTTCGCGGTCCTTTGTGGATCCTTCCAGACCTCTTTCATCACCTGGGGCCCATGCACAAGGATCTCACCCTGCTCGCCGATTGGGACGAATTCGTCCTTCTCTGGGCTCGCTATCGCAATCAGCGTCGATGGGAGCGGTGTGCCCAAGGTGTCGTATCGCACCTCTTGTCCAATTGCTGGGCCTGCGACGCCACCGCAAGCTTCGGTCAAGCCATAGCCCTCAGTTATGTCGACGCCCGTGAGCTTCTTGAACTCTTCCGAAACATTCTTCGGGAGCTTGTCCGAACCGCAGGAGCACATCCTTAGGGAATTGAGTTTGAATTTGCCGCTCTTTATGTATTTTATCATTATGCTGAAGGACGCTGGGACGCCAAAGAAGACCGCAATCCGGTACTTGTCGATCAGCTTAAGCATCTCCTCGAACTTAGGGTTCGGGATCACTATAAGCGTCTTCCCCATCGAGAGGCCGCCAGTCATGAGGACTATTTGGCCGTAGACATGGAAGAACGGGAGGTATGCAAGGAGGTATTGCGTGTCCCTGCTCTTGTAGAGGTCCCCTGAGGCGGCGTCTGTTATCGTCATGCTCGCTACGACGTTGTAGTGCGTGATCGTTATCCCCTTCGGGAGGCCGGTGGTGCCTGCTGTGTATACTATTGAGGCGGCGTCGTCCTTTGGGGAGATCTCTGCCTCAGGGTAGCCTGTGGAGGGCATCTCCAGCATCTTGTCGAGGTAGAGGACCGGCTCGCCCGCGGGGATCGAGGGCTTCTGCACCTTGCCCAAGAGCGAACCTATAGCGCGCTTAACCGGCGAGAGGAAGTGCATCATGCTGACGAGCATCACTTTATTGATTCGGAGCTCATTAAGGAGGGGCTTCATCTTCTCGTACATGAGATCCAGCATTATTATGAACTCGGCCCCCGAGTTCGAGAGCTGCAGCTTGATCTCTCTGTTCGTGTAGAGGAAGCTTACGGCGGTCGGTATGGCGCCGAGCTTCTGTATTGCGTAGTATGCCATCACAAACTGGGGGCAGTTAGGGAGGTAAATTGCAACGACTGAGGATTTCCTGATCCCTTGTTTGCTCAGGGCAGACGCCAAATTCTCTATGTATCTGCCGAGGTCGGAATACGTTATCTTCGTCCCGAGGTAGATCAGCGCCACCTCGCCGCCGTGGGCGCGTATGGCCTTGTCGATCAGTGAGGTCATTGACACCTCCGGGACTTCGACTTCATGGGGTATGTTCTTCGGATAGAACTTCAGCCAGGGCCTCTCCAGGTAAGACATCATAGATCATCCGTTGTTGGCGTAGTATCATGAAATCGAGTATATAAAAGTGAGCTAAGGGACATTAAAAAGTAGCCCGGAGGAGATTCGAACTCCTGTCGGCGGGGCCAAAGCCCGCCATGCTTGGCCTCTACACCACCGGGCTGCCTTAGATCGAGGGGCGAGATCGTTTTTATTCTTTTGGGAGGCGGAGGCGGGGGATTTTTGCGATCTTCTTATTAACAGGTAGATCTTTTAGAGTTTGCATCAACCTATGCTGAGATGATGACTACGTCAATCGGTTTCCACTTCGAGAGCCTCGTCCATGCTGATCCGCTCCAGGAGTTCATAATTGCTATTTTGATGTTCGTTTACCTGATGAGCATCGTCTATGGCTGCAGATTCACTTACAACATAATGAAGCGGCGGGGCTTCGAGAATGGCGTCGCCGTCTATTATAACCGCAAGATAATCCATATCTTTGGTGCGGGAGTCCTGACGCTCCTCTTCCCGATCTTCTTCACGGCGGTCACCATTCCCCTCATATTAGTGACGATAATCATCCTGGCGCTCTATATCCCCCACTACAGGCACAAGGAACTGTACTGGTTTCAAGTTAAGGAAAATGCTTATGAGGTCAATTTTGCCATCGCTTGGGGCGTCGCCATAGCGATCTCGTGGATCCTTCTGGGGAGCCCGATCTACGGCGTGATCACGGCGTCCTTCATGGCGTTCGGGGATGCGGTGACCGGGATAGTAAGGAACGCTGTTTTCAAGAGGAGGACGAAGCATTGGATCGGCAACATCGCAATGCTACTAGTCTGCCTGCCGATCGGGTTCTTCTATGCGGGCACAGCGGGGCTAGCGGCAGCTGTGGTCGCTTCGATTGCTGAGCACTTCGAGTTCAACCCGATAGACGACAACATATTGATAACCGTGACGGCTTTCATCACCCTAGTGATCCTGAAGGGAGTTTGACCCGCCTTTTCATTGTGCTCGACGCAGGCTGCCCCCTTTCACGCTATTTCTTGGGCGGCGCTGCTGGGGGCTTCTTCTGTGGCTGTTGGGGCTTCGCAGGGTGCTGCGGCGATTCAGGCTTCGCACGCCTCCTGCCAAATTTCAGGTACAGGACCACCACGGCGATTGCGACTGCGATCAGTATCGCGAGTTTGAATATGCCCGAGTAAGAGGCGGCACCCGATACGTAAGAGAGGGCGAACGGCTGGTTCTTGTACGGGCTTAGCGCCTGCGCAGAGGCCGAAGCGATCAGCTTCCCTCCCTCAGACCTCACTGATCCTCCGCTCATCTGGGCGTCCGAACTGCCAGGAGGCATTATTATCTGCAGCGAGACGTCCCTGACCAAGAATTTGCACCACGACGGGAGGAGGTCCCCAGTTATTTGGCTCCTCCCTGAAACGACGGTTACGGAGGAGGGGGGCAGGGAGTACTTTATCGTGAAGACGTACCCTTCGCCCCTGAATATCCTTGTCCTGAAGTTCACGCCAAGGGACCCGTTCGACGCGTTGAAGTCAAGGGCGCCGATGCTGTCATAGACCGAGATCTCTGTGTAACCCAGCGGGAGGTTGAACTGGGCGTAGTTGATCCTGGTGTTGCCCACGTTGACTACCCGAAGTGTTTCCTCCACAGATACGCCGGAGGGCGAGGGCATAATGGTCCTGTTCAGCCATTCTATCTCGATCAGCTGGAAAGAGCCGTTGTAAACAATTCCTCCCGCCTTTATGCTGTTGGCGTTGAGTTCGAGGGTTCCAGAGAGGACTGTTCTACCGCCCTCAGTGGAGTTGGAGATCCCTGTCATGTTGTATGAGAGCAGCTCCGCGCCCAGAGGCAGGATCACTGAGGTCTCGATGGTCTCGTTGTGGTCCAACATCGGGAAGAAGTTGACGCGAGTCGTGTAGTTTGTGGAGTAGGTCGTGGTGTAGTGGAGGGTAGTCACGAGCCTAAAGTGGTCTATCCCTGTCGTGTTCACTACTACCGTGAATATGCCGGTCGTGTTCATCCAGTAAGCTTCCCTCCCGAGGGTTTCGTTTGAAGGGCCGAAAGCGATCACTTGGAAGACCTCGTTCAGCGAGGTCAGCGAAAAGCCAACAGCGTAGCTTTCGGCCGGCGACTCTAGCCATATCTCGTCCTCGTATATCTGGTAGGGAGCTTCAAGATGGACCGTCCTTCTGTAGTCAACCCCTTGGGCAGCGGCTACAGAAGGGAGCGATGAGGCAAGGACTAGGAGCATTATTGCGAATGCCTTTGGCAGGGACTGCATGACCATCATCTCCTTAAGATAAAATTACTTATCTAACAAGCCCTCATATTAATATAGAGGTCGGTGCCGCGCTTTGATAAAGCATCCTTACATCCCGAACACCGCTTCATTTGGCGAGATGCTCTCGGAGATAGGCGCATCGGGCGCGGAGGATCTCTTCGTCGATTTGCCTAGGCGAAGCTTTTCCGCCGATCCCGTGCCGGCGATGCCCATGGGGGAGGCAGGGGTGGAGGCGGAGCTGAGCGGCATTCTATCTGATGTTGCAATGCATGGCTACTTGAACTTCGTCGGAGGGGGGCCTTGGCGCCACTTCATACCGAGCGCGATCAAGCACATAATATCGAGGGGGGAGTTCCTAACCTCGTACACCCCTTACCAGCCAGAGATCAGCCAGGGAATGCTCCAGGCGCTATTCGAGTACCAGAGCATGGTCTGCGAGCTCTATGAGATGGACGTGTCGAACGCTTCGATGTACGACCTCGCGACTGCGGCTGCCGAGGCGGCCCTCCTCTGCGCGAGGGTCACCGGGAGGAAGGAGTTCATAATCCCTGAGTCGCTCCCATGGGAGAGGAAGAGCGTGATCAGGAATTATACAGAGCCGCAGGGGATCAGGCTGCTTGAGGTCCGTTATTCTCGGGAAAACGGTTGGACAGACATGGAGGATCTTAAGCAAAAGGCTGGGACGGCGACGGCAGGAGTCTATATAGAGAGCCCGACATACTTCGGTACCATCGATCCGGGGATGAGGGCAGCGGCGGACCTCGCCCACGATGCCGGGGCGCTCATGGTCGCAGGAGCGGATCCGCTTTCTCTAGGACTGATAAAACCACCAGGGTCGCTAGGGGCAGACATCGCGGTGGGCGACGGTCAGCCACTTGGAATCCCTCCGGCATTCGGCGGGAACAGCCTGGGCATCTTTGCTTGCAGGGGCGAGCAGCGGCTCCTCAGGCAGATGCCAGGGAGGATAGTCGGGATGACTGAGGAAACGGGAGGCGGAGCCAGGGGATATGTACTCGCCTTAGCGACGAGGGAGCAGCACATTCGGAGGGGCAAGGCAACCTCGAACATATGCACGAACGAGAGCCTACTCGCTGTCGCAGCAGCTGCTTACATGGCGCTCATGGGGAGGGAGGGCATCAAGGGGGTGAGCTCAAGGATCCTGAAGAGGACCACCTATGCGAAGCGGAGGGTCGCTGAGGAGGGGCTCGAAGTACGTTTCCCTGGGGCGTCTTTCAGGGACTTCGTCGTCGACTTTGGGGATCCGCGGGTTGAGGCGCGCGTGAGGGCGGAGCTGCTCAGGGACGGAATACTTGGGGGCAGGCCGCTGAAGTCGGATGGCATCGGCATCCCTGGCGGATCGGTGTTTGCCGTGACGGAGTTGCACCAGGAGGCGCAGATAGACAGGCTGGCAGTTGCCCTGAGAGCGGCTTTAAGGAGGGCGGGCTGATGTTCAGGCAGGCACGATATGACGAGCCCACGCTCTTCGAGCTCAGCAGAGAGGGAAGGATAGGGGTTCTGATGGACGTCCCTTGGGACATGGGAGGGGGCGGGGGTCTGCAGCTTGACGCCGGGCTCCTGAGGGAGGATCTCAAGCTGCCGGAGATCTCGCAGGTCGGAGTGATAAGGCACTATACGAGGCTCTCTCAGATGAACTGGGGGGTGGACAGCGGGACGTATCCCCTCGGGTCCTGTACCATGAAGTACAACCCCCGCCTGAACGAGGACATGTCGTCGGACGACAGGGTACAGCTCATACACCCGTGGCAGGACGTATCGACGGTCCAAGGGGCGCTGAAGCTGATGAGCCGGCTCGAGTGGATGCTGTGCGCCCTAACTGGCATGAGCCGCTTCTCGCTCCAGCCCGCTGCGGGTGCAAACGGCGAGCTCGCAGGCTGCCTCATGATAAGGAAGTACCACAGGGACGCTGGGGACCTTAAAAGGGACGAGATGATCGTCCCTGACACTGCACATGGGACGAACCCCGCGAGCGCCTCTATGGCCGGATTCAAAGTCGTCGAGATGCCGACGGGGAGCGACGGGGAGATCGACCTCGAACTCTTGAAGGGGGCGCTCTCAGAGAGGACCGCCGGCATGATGATGACGAACCCGAATACGCTCGGCATCTTCGAGAGTAATGTCACGAAGATATCAGAGGCGGTCCATAGCGCCGGTGGGATCATGTACTATGACGGCGCCAACCTGCAGGGCATGCTTGGCATGTCGAGGCCTGGCGACCTTGGTTTCGATATAGTCCACCTAAACCTCCATAAGACGTTCTCGACGCCGCATGGCGGAGGGGGGCCTGGATCTGGTCCCGTGGGCGCGACCGCGAAGCTCGAGGGGTACCTCCCAGTCCCACTCGTCTCCAGGAATGGGGGCAGCTACTATTGGGATTACGACGTCCCCCATAGCATAGGCAAGGTCCGCGGTGGCGGTGGAAGCTTCCCCATCCTCGTGAGGGCGTACTGCTACATACTTTCCATGGGTCTTGAAGGGTTAAAGTCATCATGCGCTGCAGCTGTCCTGAACACGAACTACTTCGCCAAGAAAGTTGAGGGGATAAGGGGGCTCAACGTCGCATACCCTTCTAGGCTGAAGAAGCACGAAGTAGTGGTCAGCGCAGAGGAGATGGCGCGCGAGACTGGCGTGACGGCGCTTGACTTATCCAAGGCCCTCTTGGAGAGGGGCATACATGCGCCGACGATATACTTCCCGCAGAGGGTTAAGCAGGCGCTGATGTTCGAGTTTGCTGATTCTGAGTCGAAGGAAGAGATCGACCGGTGCGTGGCTTCGCTCATGGAGATCAGCGAGGCGGCCTATTCAGAGCCGCAGCAACTGAAGGGGGCGCCGAGTACGACTTCGAGGAAGAGGTTGGATGAAGTGAGGGCGAACCACCCGAGGACGATGCGGCTGAGCTTCAGGCACAAACCGTCGGCAGATCTATGACTGCGCGCTAGATCGATAAAAATTATATGGAGCGAGCATCTGAAAGTAAACCATGGCGGTTTCCATACACAACTTCTTCACGAAGCCAGTGCGGTACATAATGCAGGAGAAGGTCAAGATCATGGAGCCGCAAACGACCGTAGCTGAAGCGGTAAAGTTCATGAAAGAGAACAACCTGGGGTTCGTAGTCGTCGAGCTCTCCCCAGGCAAGCTAGGGATAGTAACGGAGAACGACCTCGTCTTCAGGGTGATAGGCGAGGGGAAGGACCCTAAGAGTACGACGCTGAAGGAGATAGCCACTCCGGAACCTGTAACTGTCCCCCAGAGCGCCTCGCTCGAGTATGCCCTGAAGCTGATGAGGGACCGGAAGGTGAGGCGCCTGATCGTTGTTGACGAGAAAAAGAGGCCGGTCGGCAGGCTTGACCAGAAGTTCTTTTTCAGCTCATTTGTAAATGTGGCGACTGGGGCACCCGATAGCGAGTGTAAGTCATGGATGGAGAGGTACATCCACGACATAATGGACTACAACGTAGCCTAAGACGACTCACCTGAAGATCAGCATTAGCCATCCTTGGGCTACGAGCATTGGGAGGACCCCACCGAGCAGGCCTATCCAGAGCCACTTGAAGAACCTCATGTGGTAATTGAACTGCTTCTCCAGCATCCCTAGTGCCACGATGTTCGCTGTGCTTCCTATCATGGTGATGTTCCCTCCGTAGACGCCCCCGAAGAGGAGCGCCCACCACAAAGGCGAGGAGCTGTACCCCAGCGCCGCGAGGCTATATACGACTGGTATGAGGGCAGCTATTAGGACGACATTGTCGAGGAGGGCCGAAAAGATTCCGCTGAACCATAGCATGAATGTCTGGATCTGCAGCTGCGATGTCGCGATCGAGGAGATCGCAGAGGCTAGGACATCTGTGAGCCCCGTGTACTTCAAGGCGCCCGCCTTTGCGAAGAGGAACATGAAGAAGAGCAGAGTCCACCAGTCGACCCCCCTCTCCACAATGTGCTGGGCCTTGTTCCTCTTCCAGAGGAGCCCGATCCCAGCGCCTAAGAAGGCAGCGACAAGCAGGTAGGTGAACTTTTCTGCGTTGAGGAGTAGTTCGATCCGGTAGTGGAGGGCGACGAGGGCGATCGTCGAGAAGAGGAGTATACCGCTCAGCTTGACCCCCCTCATCTTGTCCTCCGCCACCTCCTCGAATAGGAGGCGGGAGTTTCTGCCCAGCGACGCGGAGACTTTCGCCTTCGCCTCGCGGAGGGCCTTCCTGTAAAAGATCGTGCAGACCGGTATCAAGACGAGGAGGGAGAGGAGCGCGACTGGCGCGGCGTATACCAAAAAGTCCTCAAAGGTCAGGTTCCCCCTCAGGCCTATCAGTATCCCTATGGGGTTGCCGAGCATCGTCGCTGAGCTCCCAACGTTAGTGGCCATGACGCAGGATATGAGATAAGGGAGCGGGTCTAGCTCGAAGTATTTGCAGTACTCGAATATTATGGCGATGATGAAGAGGATGGAGGTCACCTCATCGACGAGGGCGGCCATCAGTGTCGATATGCAGAGCATCATTATCATGACTTTCCTCGGGTCGTACTTGGTCAGCCGCAAGAGCTTACCCAGAAGCCACATGAAGAAACCGCTGTCCTTCGCTATATCCACGAGGATCATCATCGCAACCAAGAACACAATGACATCTATGCTCATGAACTCGATCATGTGCGGTATGTCTATCGTCCCCGTGGCAAGCAAGAGGCATATCCCGATGAAGGCTATGGCCAGCCTGAAGCGCCAGAACATGAGGGTCCCGATCACTGTGGCAACGAATATGGTGCCGGCGACTGTCTGCAAGAAGTTGCCTAATACCAGCCACAATACAATCGCTGAAATCGTATTCACGCCTAGGTATATCGCAAAGTCCCTTCGCGAGCCTGAGGCGCTTACCTCAAATTCGGACAACCCAGAAGACGACCTCCGGAAGGCGCCGTTTACAAATGCATTAATAAGCATTTTATAAATATAAAAAGATTACTAATATCATATTATATAATTATTTTATAAAAAAGTGAATTATATAGATCATTTATATAAAAATAAGAAATTAATTCATTGAAGTATTAAAACGGAATTGTTAGACACCAATTAGGGTTAAGAGATGACCATCGGAAAGCCCTAATGGTGGCGCCAGAGGGGGAAATCCTTGGGCGGGGGCATCTGGAATGATTTTATAAGTCTTAAGGGCGAGTTAAATGCGGGGAGCATAATGGGGAAGGAGATCGAAGACAAGGTCATTGAGGCCCTGAAGGGAGTCATGGATCCCGAGACGGGCATGAGCATGGTAGACATGCAGCTTGTGAGTAAGGTGGAGGAGAGCGACGGGATGGTGAACGTGGAGTTCATGCCGTCGAGCCCGATGTGCCCGATAGCATTCTACCTGGCGCAGGAGATCAAGCAGGCTATAATGAAGGTCCCTGGCGTGAAGAAGGCTAAGGTCGTCTGCAAGGGGCACATGATGGAAGAGCAGATAAACAAGTCGGTAAACGAGGAGTGAAGTGATGGTAAAGGTCGAGGTTCGCCTATTTGCCGTCCTGAGGGAATTGGCAGGTGAAGGCTCGATCTCGCTCGAATTCGCCTGCGAGCCGACCGTTGACGAGGTTTTAGGCGGACTGATGAGCAGCAAGCCGGTGCTCCGCTCACTCCTCATGAAGGATGGGAGGTTCAACGATCGGTACAAGGTGCTTGTGGGGAAGGACCTGGTCTTCCCAGAGGACTTTTCGAGGGTTCGAGTTTCGTCGAAGGTAGCAGTACTCCCGCCGGTCAGCGGCGGGTAAGGCGACCAGAAAGGCTGTAAGGCGTGCAGGCGTCCACGTCCACTGATACCCACTTGCCGAGGCATCCGCTGCCCAGGCCGGAAACCCAGACTGGCTTATACTCGCGTGACCTTGCAAGGGCTTTCCCTCCCCTCGAGAGCTCGAGAGCCAGTGCCTCGATCGTCTCCCCGACCCACGAGCGGTTCACCTCCTGCTGGACCTCTCTTTTAATTGCTGCCAGCCGCCTGCTCCTCTCCTTCTTGACGTTCTCACGCAACTGGTCCATCGAGGCGGCTTCCGTGTGCGGGCGGGGCGAGTAGCGGGCTATGTGGATCTTGTCTGGCTTTAACTTTAGGATCGCTGTGCAGGTCTCCTCGAAGTCGTCGTCCCCCTCGCCCGGGAAGCCCACTATTACGTCGGTCGCGAGGGATATTCGGCGATGTTTTGACCGGAACTCAGAGACGATCCCAAAAAAATCGGCGACTGAATACCCCCTCCTCATGAGCCCGAGCACACGGTCGCTGCCACTCTGCATGGGGGCGTGGATGAACTTGTAGACCGTTCTCGGCGAGAAGGACTTTACGAGGGCGGGCAGGCACTTGAGGGCCGACGAGGGGTTGAACATCCCGACCCTGATCATGAAGTCGCCGGAGAGCGCCGTCAGGCTGTCCAGCAGCTCCGGGAGGGAGCTGCCGACGTCGGCGCCGTAGGCAGCAGTGTCTTGGGCAGTTAGCCATATCTCCCTCGCACCGCCCCTGACCGCAGCCTCGGCTGAAGCGAGTATCTTCTCTTTGGGGGAGCTCCTCAGATAGCCTCTGGCGTGCCTGACTATGCAGTATGAGCAGCTCCCCAGGCACCCCCTTGAGATTGGGATTATACTCCTCAGCCCCATCCTGAATGGCGCGGGATCGGGCAAAGCGCCGCTCTCCAGAAGCAAGACTGACCGCCCCCCTCCGCGGATGACTTCAGGGATCGATCTTGCGTTGCCGATGGAGACGAGGGACGCTGCCGGGGAGTTCAGAGCGACGAGAGCGGGCTGGATCGAGACCATGCACCCTGTTACGATCACCCTCTTCCCGTTGAGAGAACGAAGGTACTTGAGGACCCTCGACTCGGTCTCTCCCCTGACTGTGCAGGTGTTAACTATGACGGCGTCCGCATCCTCGAGGGAATCCGTAATCTCGATGGAGCCGTCTCTGAGAATGCCTATTATGATCTCTGTATCTGCCCTGTTAGACGAGCAGCCAAAGGTCTTCACGTATGCGCGCATCTAATCTCAAGGATAAGATGGATGCGGATTATTTAATATTGATGCGTTTTTTCGAACGCTTTAAGATGGTTTCCAATGAGGTCGACTTTCGCGTCCGCCTGCCTTCAGGGGCGGTGAGACCTTTCTTTATTGCTATGAGGACCGATTCGGCGTCCGCCCCGTTGGAATCCACAACAGTATAAGCGTCGCCCACGGCTTTGGCAATGTGAGCATCGCTGCCTCCCACTGTAGACACTGACATGCGCTCTGCGAGCTTCTGAGCGGAGGCGTTGAACCTGCTCAGCGTCGATGCGTTTAGCGATTCTATGATGGCGCCAGACTTTGCAGCGTCTTCTGCCAGCTTCTCCCCTATGCCATGGCTCAATGGATCCGTCGGGTGGGGTATTATCACTACAGACCCGTCTGAGAGGGCGCCGTTCAGAGCTTCGCTCAAGCCGATTCCTTTGCGGAAGTCCCTCCTCGGGTCCAAGATCAAGATGTGTCCTGAGGCAGTCGAGACCTCTATGCCAGGCAGGACTACAAGCTGGAGCTCTTCGGATAACTCGCACGCCTCGCCGTATGCGAGGGGTGTGTCGTGGTCGGTGATTGCGAATCCGTCCAGCCCTCTTTCTCTCGCGGATTCTGCGATCTCTGCTATTGTGGAGCACCCGTCCTCCGACTTCGAGGAGTGGACGTGGAGATCGATGCGGAGCCGCAAGGTCGCACCATCCGACCGCCTACCTTACACCAGAGCCTGGGGGAACCTGGCGGTCTGGGACGAGGACCGAGACCTTCTCCTCCCCCTCCGCAGCGAGGATCATCACTTCTGATTTGATCCCGAATATTGTCGCGGGCTCCAGGTTGATGAGCACAGCAATCCTCTTTCTGAGGAGCTCCTCGGGCGAATAGTACTTTGCGATGCCGGCCACGCAGCTCCGGGTGCCGTATTCTCCGATGTCGACGTGGAGGTGTAGGAGATCCTTGGAACCCTTGACGCGCTCTGCCTTAACGACCTCGCCTATTGCAACTTTCAGTTTCTTGAAGTCGTCAAACTTCACGCGCGGCCCCACGTCCTTGAATGGGAGGAGCTTCTCCTTTATGCCTTGGACGTCTGCTGGCTGTATCTTCTTGAAGAGGGGGAAAGGCTTGCCTATCGCGTGGCCCTCAGGCAGTGGCGAGGAGGCTGCCTCCCACTTCTCGGAGTGTATGTTCACGCTCACGTTTAGCATCTGGAGAATCTTCTCTGCGGTGAATGGCATGAAAGGCGAGATCAGGCTAGCTATGGCCTTGACAACTTGGGACGAGGTGAAGAGCGACGCGGCCGCCTTGCCGGGATCAGCCTTAATCGAGGCCCAAGGCGCGGAATCGTTCAGGTATTTGTTCCCGTCGCGCGCAAGGGCCATCACTGCCATGAGGGCCCCCCTGAAGTCGAGCGCCTCAATTGAAGACGCCACCTCTAACTGCGCTTTAGAGATCTTTGCCAGAATCTCCCTGTCGCCGTCGCCTAGCTGGGCCTTTGGCACTTTAGAATCGAAGAACTTTTCGATGAATGTCAGGGTCCGGTGGATGAAGTTCCCCAGGACGTCGGCCAGTTCGTCGTTGTACCGCTTTATGAAGTCGTCCACTGAGAAGTCGGCGTCCCTGTCCAGCGGGGCGGTTGAGATCAGGTAGTACCTCATCGGATCCGGCTCGAAGTTCTTGAGGTAGCCGTCTATGCTGATGTACCAGCCCCTGCTCTTGGACATCTTCTTCCCTTCGAGGGTAAGGTACTCTCCGGCCACTATGGATTCTGGGAGGGCGAACTCTTCCGTGCCCATCAGTATCGCAGGCCAGAATATTGCATGGTGGTATATTATGTCCTTACCGATGAAGTGGTATATCCTGCCCTTGCCCTGCCAATATTTGCGCCAACCCTCAGGATCCCCCCTCATCTTGAAGAGGGCCTTCGTGGAGGAGATGTAGCCTATCGGGGCGTCGAACCAGACATAGACGACCTTCCCCTCAGCCCCCTTGAGCGGAATCGGGACGCCCCAGCTCATGTTCCTCGTGATGTCCCAGTCTTTGAGTCCTTCGTTTATCCATCCTAGCGCGTAGTTCTTGACGTTATCAGGGATCTTCTCGTTTTTGGTTAGCCAGGACCTCAGCCTTTCCTGGAATGCGGTGAGCTTGAAGAACCAATGCTTAGTGGACGAGAGGGCGGGCTTGGTGCCGCATATCGCGCATTTTGGGTCCTTCAGTTCAGTCCCCCTCAGATACCTGCCGCAGCCGTCGCAAGAGTCCCCCCGGGCGCCCTCGTACCCGCAGAACGGGCACCTCCCCTCAACATATCTGTCGGGGAGGAACTTGTCGCACTTCGGGCACTTCAGCAGGTCGAGTTCCTGCTCGTATATGTATTTCTTGTCGAAGAGCTCCCTAAAGATCTGCTGCGTGGTCTGGTAATGGATCTCCTCGGTCGTCCTAGAGAAGTGGTCGAAGCTGCAACCCATCCGGGTGAGCTCTTCCTTTATTAGCGGATGATAGCGATCCGTTATCTCCTTCGGGTTCACGTGCTCCTTCTCTGCGCGGAGGGCGATCGGGGTGCCGTGCTCGTCGGTCGCGCAGATGAAGATCACGTCTTTGCCCTTCCTCCTGAGGTACCTGACGAAGACGTCAGGGGGGAGGTAGGTTGACCTCAGGTGACCAAGGTGGAGCCTGTCGTTGCTATAGGGCAGGGCCGATGTGACGACTATTGGGTCCATTGGAGGTTACCCCCATTGTTTCAATAGTAAAAGCATTACGGAACATGCTTTTTTCTTTTGCACTCTAATAAGCATGATCTACGGATCCCCTCCCCTTAAGTTTTAATAAGGCGAGCGGCTTTCTTTTTACTGTGGTATCATTATGGACTACGATAAGCTCCTCGACAGGGGGCTCTCGAAGATCCCGGAGCAGGTCTTCAAGTCTTCAAAGTATGAGACCCCCCAGACGGAATCCAGCATCATAGGTTCGAAGACAGTCATATACAACTTCAAGGACGTGGCTGCGAAGCTGAACCGGGATCCGAGCCACCTCCTCAAGTTCATAGTTAGGGAGCTGGCGACATCCGGCACACTAGAGGAGCAGAGGGCGTCGCTTCAGGGCAGGTTCTCGAAGGAAGCCCTGGACCAGCTGGTCGTGAAATACATAAAGGGTTATGTGCTCTGCAGCTCGTGCAACAAGCCTGACACGAAGCTATTGAGGGAGGACAGGCTAACGTTCATTGTTTGCGAGGTCTGCGGGGCGAAGAACCCGGCAAAGACTCTGATGTGAGGGCGTGGAATTGAGAAAGAGCGTATATGTAAAGGCGTGGAAGATAAGGGAGGGAGAGCGGATGGTCGCGGTCTGCGATTGCGACCTGGTCGGGAAGAAGTTCTGCGAGGGCAAGCTTGTGCTCGATCTCTCGGGCGACTTCTACATGGGGCAGGAGTCGACGCCTGAGGCTGCCGTGGATATCCTGAAGGGCGCGACTGTTGCGAACCTCGTCGGGGCCGAGGCCGTGAGGTGTGGCGTCGAGGCGGGGCTTATACATGAAGATTGCATCATAAGGATCAGCGGGATTCCGCATGCTCAGTTTGTGCTGATCTGAACTGGAGTGAAGGGGGTATAAGGTGGGACGCTTCTGCGCCAAGTGCGGGGCTGAGCGCGAGGAGTACGTCCGCAGCCTTTGTAAGGAGTGCTTCTGGAAAGGGGCCCTCAGTACTGTCCCCAAAGAGGTTAAGTTGACCTACTGCAAGGATTGCCGCTCAAGGATGCAGGGCAAGAGGTGGGTCAAACCGAGATTCAATGCTCTTGAAGATGAGATCGCCGAGGCAGCATCGGAGGCAATTTCCAAATTGGCTGCGCTTCCAGAGGGAATCGTGATCTCTGGACACTCTGTAGAGGTGACCGGACGTGACGGCGAGGGGCTGCCCAGGTCGATCGCCCTTAGAGTGAGGTTCACGGAGGCTTGGACAGGCAGCTCTGCGGAGGCGGTGGTCGAAGTGTCAATCTCTTACTCAAGCTGCAGCATGTGTGGCGGGGCAGAGCGGGGGAAGTATGACGCAATTGTCCAAGTCAGGGGGGAGGGCAGGGCGCTCGATGACCGCGACTTCAAGGCTGTAGGAGGGGCATTGGAGTCTCTCGAGAGTAAGTCTGGGCGCCAGGAGGTTACCGAGGTGAAGGAGAAGGAGGGGGGGATCGACGTAAAATTCGTTACTCTCTTCGCTGCAAGGGCATTCGCGAAGATTTTGAGCGAGGGGCACGGCGCGGAAACGGTAGAGAGCGCCAAGCTGATAGGGGTTGACAAGGTGACTGGCGGGAGGGCTTATAGGACAACCATCTCTGCCAGAATGCCTGCGCTCAGGGAGGGCACAATCTTCGAGTTCGGCGGCAGGGCATACAGGACGATCGGGTTCAGGCGAGGGAGGGCGCTTGCAGAAGACGCAGAAGACGCAGAGATGAGGCGGGCGTTCACGAAGAGGGAGTTGGAGGCTGGCGCTAAAGTGATCAGCGAGATAAGGAGCGTAAGGCTCGACGCCCTCACTCAGAGTTGCGGAATCTTTTATGAATCGGATGGAAAGCGGTTCTTGGAAATTCCTGTAGACATGATCCCGAAGGACATGGTCAAGGGCGAGGAGGGGCTGCTCATGGTGGTTGACGGGAAGGAGAGAGTCTTCAGAACCCGCTGACCAGACGGTCATCATTTGAAGGCCCTTATGGTGACGCTGAGTGCCTGCGGTCGTGTTTTTCCAGCACTGTCGCCTCTGTCAGCCGTGACGCCCAGCTGATCTTCCGGGATCCCATCAACATTTATCTCATTTTCTGAGACGATCTCAATGTCCTTAAAGCCGGCGCTCTCGATCTTGCTCAAGTACTCCTCTTTCGTCAAGGCGCCCCCTATGCATGCTATGTAAGCAGACGAGGAGGAGCGTATCGAGGGGGGGAGATTGCCTTCGAGCATGATGTCAGAGACGATGAGGCGCCCGCCATGTTTGAGCACACGGTAGGCCTCTCTGAAGACGCGATCCTTCTCAGGTGAGAGGTTAATGACGCAATTAGAGATCACAGCGTCTACAGCCAGATCTGCAACGGGGAGGTTCTCGATCTCACCAAGCCTAAACTCGACGTTCGTGTATCCTCCTTTTAATGCGTTCTGCCTTGCGATCTCGAGCATCTCAGGAGTCATGTCTACCCCGATTACTTTCCCTTCTTTGCCCACCCTACGGGAGGCGAGGAAGCAGTCAAAACCGCCCCCTGAGCCCAGATCTAAAACGGTCTCGCCTTGGCTCAGCGAGGCGATCCCAACAGGGTTGCCGCACCCCAAGCCCAAATTCGCATCTTTTGGCGCTGATCCCCGATCCTCTTCAGAATAAAAAGATCCGTGAGTTGAACCGTCTTCCACGCTGCATCCGCAGCCGCTAGAACAGCAATTTGTCTTTTCCTTAGCGACCTTTCCATAACCCTCACGAACAATCTTCCTTACTTCGTGCTTGCCGATTTCAGATTTTTTCTCTCCAGCATCCTCGCTTCGCTTCATAGCAATCCTCCTTTGAACATCTTTTCAATCGCTTCCGATCTCGCTCGAGTTGATCTTGAAGATCCAACTGGTCCTCTTACAGACCCACACCAGGAAGAGCATGAATGGCACCTCGGTTAGAACGCCGACGACGGTAGAGAGGGCAGCGCCAGACCCCAGGCCAAAGAGGGTTATGGCTACGGCGATCGCGACCTCGAAGTGGTTGCTCCCGCCTATCAGCGCCGTCGGCGCAGCGTCTTCATAGGTCAAGCCAATAATCTTTGAGATCCCATAGGAGATGAGGAAGACGATCAGTATATTGACGAAGATCGGTATTGCGATCAATACTATGACTAAAGGCTGATCAACTATCACATATCCCTGCGTCGCGAAGAGCAGGATCAGCGTGATAAGGAGCGCAATTATTGACGCTTTCCCAAGCTTCGGCGTCAGGGAGCATTTGAGCCATTCTGCCCCCCTTTTGGCTATAGCATATCGCCTCGTGAAGTACCCTGCTATAAGGGGGAGCACGATATAGATAGTCACTGCAAAAGCCACAGTATCCCAAGGTATTGTGATCCCCGAGATCCCGAGGAGGAACACGGCGAGGGGGGCGTAAAGGGCGACCATTGTGAGGGAGTTAATGGCCACCATAACGAGGGTGTGCCCCATGTTCCCCCTCGCAAGGTAGCTCCAGACGAGCACCATGGCTGTACAAGGGGCTACGCCAAGCAGGATCAGTCCGTAGGTGTAATGCGCAGCCAGCTCACTGCCAATCAGCGGCGAGAATATGACCTTCAGGAAAAGCCAACCCAAGAGCGCCATTGTAAAAGGCTTTATTGCCCAATTGACAAAAAGGGTGGCGGCTATCGGCTTGGGAGTCTTACCCGCTCTGACGACCTCCTTGAAGTCTATTTGTACCATTATGGGGAAGATCATAGCGAAAAGGCAGATGGCGATCGGGGCGTTGACATACGCATATGAGAGTTGCCCCAACATTGAAGACAAGTCTGGCAGGAGGCGACCAACCGCGATGCCCACGAGTATAAAAATGAAGACCCAGATCGAAAGGTACTTCTCCCAGATCCCGAACCTGCACTCGAATTGCGCCATCTGGACCATCTAACGCATTAATAAATTTAAATATGTTAATATATTTTTTGGTAGCCTTTTGCATAGACATATTTAATTATGTCTTTTTCCAACTCATTAACGAGCGGTATGAAAAAAGATATGGTCAATGATGAGAGGCTGAAGAGGGTGTTGGAAAACCCTTTATGCCCAGTCAAAAAAGCCAAGGAGCATTCGGAGGATCTGAAGGCACTCCGCAAGGCGCTGTTCGTTGAGGATGAGCTCGCAAGATGGAGCAAGATCTTCAAAGCACTTTCAGACGTAAACCGGCTGAAGATACTCAAGCTTCTGGGCGCGAGGCCGATGTGCGTCTGCGAGGTCATGGTCGTCCTTGATGTAACGCAGCCAACAGCCTCACACCACCTCGGCATCCTTGAGGACGCAGGCCTCATAAGGGGCAAGCGCGAAGGCAAATGGATCTTCTATGAGGTTTCAAACTCGTGGGTGCTGCGCATTGTTGATGCGGTTAAATCGCCAGTCAATCCAAGCTGAGCGTATGGCCGATCTGAAGTTGATGGCGGGCCCGTCGGGATTTGAACCCGAGACCAACGGGTGTCTCCGATGGCGCTCCCGCGCCGCCATAAAAGCCCGCTGCTCTACCGTACTGAGCTACGGGCCCGCAATATGACCGAAGCCAGCCTGACATTTAAGATTTTTCAATTACGGATCAGCGAGAATTTATAAAACGTTCGAGAGATGGGTAGACGAAGGCGATTCAGCTTGAAGTTCGGAAGGCCGAGGGGCATGCGGGATTTCCTCCCTGATGAGATGCGGGGGAGGAGAATGATTCTCGACAGCGTGAGGAGAATTTTCGAATGCCATGGCTTCGAGGAGATGGATACCCCAGCGATTGAGATGTGGGAAGTACTGGCGGCCAAGGGTGGCGAGGAGGTAGAGCGGCAGATCTACAAGTTCCAAGACAAAGGGGGGAGGTGGCTAGGCCTCAGGTTCGACTTGACCGTCCCGCTCGCGAGGGTCGTCGCATCGAATCCGGACCTAACGAAGCCCTTCAAGAGGTACTGCATAGCCAAGGTCTGGAGGTATGAGGAGCCGCAGAGCGGCAGGTTCAGGGAGTTCGTTCAGGCGGACATCGACATAGTAGGATCCCCCAAGATGGAGGCGGACATGGAGTGCGTATCAACTGCCGTAGATGCACTAAGGGGGATCGGCCTGGCCGGTTTCGAGGTCAAGATAAACAACAGGAAGATACTCGAGGGCATTGTCGAGGGGCTAGGGATCGATTCAGTCAAGGCAGGAAGGGTCTTCAGGGCACTTGACAGGCTCGAGAAGGTCGGCGCGGAAGCGGTCGCTGCGGAGATGGCTGGTGCTGGACTCTCGGATAGCGAGGTGGGCAGGATCCTGGACTTAACGGAGTACAAGGGAACTGAGGCGCTCGACTATGTCAAGAGAGAGCTCGCTGGGTCAAAGGCAGCGATGGAGGGGCTGCAGGAGCTTGAGAGGGTACTTGATCTGGCGCCACCATTCGGCCTCTCCGGGGCGCTTGAGGTCGACTTCAGCCTCGTCCGAGGTCTGGACTACTACACAGGCCCCGTCTTCGAGATCAAGGCAAAGGATGCCCAGATCGGCAGCATTGGGGGCGGGGGGAGGTACGACCGCCTCATCGAGAGGTTCGGCGGCCCACCCACGCCTGCGACAGGCATATCCCTCGGGGTCGAGAGGCTCAACGAGGTGCTTGCCGCTAAGATCGGTTCGGGGCCTGGAGGGCCCGTGGTGTTCGTTGCGAACGTTAATGAATCGGTAATGGCAGATGCCATAAGGATCAGCAGGGAGATCGCCAGCAGCGGGATCCCGTCCGAGGCAGACATAATGGGCAGGAGGCTGGGCAGGCAGCTCGAGTACGCAGAGAAGAGGGGGATCCCGTTTGTCCTCATAGTCGGGCCGGAAGAGCTGAAGAGTGGAAAGTTCAAGCTCAGGGACATGGAAAGGAAGGGCGAGGTCGAGGTTCTCCTCGGGGATCTGCCCTCACTGTTGCTCAAAAAATGAGGCGGCCTCACTTGGCGATGCCGCCGAGGAGGAAGGCGACCATTGCAAGCAGCATCCAGTACCTAACCTGGCGCTTCACCGAGAGGGCAGCGCCCTTGGTTTGGCTCCTGAGGATCGATAAAGAGGAGTAAATGAAGCCGGCATCGACGGCTGCAACAATGACGAGATAGAGCATCCCGAGGTTGCCCAGCAGGTAAGGCAAGGGGGTTATCATGACTGGCAGTATGTAGAATGCGGCTGCCAGGCGCGATGCCTTTTTTTCTCCGCTCGAGACGGCGACGGTCATTATTCCTTTCGTCCGGTCGCCCTCGACGTCCGCAATCCCCTTCGTAACCTCCCTACCTATGTTCGAGAGGAAGGCGAGGAGGAAGAAAGCAGCAACGGTCACGTTAATGGTGCTCAAGACGACTATGCCACCAAACAGAAAGGGCATTGCGATGCAGAATGCGACCATCACGTTCCCGACGATGCCCAGCCGCTTCCCCTTGGTATTGTAGGCGTACGAAGAAGCGAACGTAAGGATCGCGATAAGCGCTGCGATCCAAGACAGAGGCAGAGCAGCCAATATGCCCGTTATCCCGAAGAACGCCGATGCGATCAGCGCCCTTTCCCTCGAAACCATCCCAGAGGGCAACGGCCTTTGGGGGGCGTTGATCCTGTCTATCTCGAGGTCGATGACATCGTTGTGAATCATCGAGGATGCGGTGAGTAGGAAAGATACGCTGAAGCCGAGCACCAGCTGATTAGGCGTCGGTATGCCCCCGAGAATTGCCACCTCGCCCACTACCACAGCGAAGCCCATCATGAGGCAGTTCACAGGGCGTATCATCATTGCGAGCGCCCGGAGCGTTGTGGTGGCGCTAGAGCGAGACTTCTGTTGTGTCATAATAAGTGATCTCACCCTGCCTGTCTATCACAGCAAGAACGAGGTCTTTTTTTGAGAGCTTAGCTGACGAGGATATCTTCGCCAGTTCAGCAAGGCTTACCGACCTGCCCTCGGCGACGCCGTAGACGAGGTACTTCGCTGGCTCCTTGCCCACCGCTGCCCCCCTCTCGTACACCCGGAACTCTAGGGTGGGCCCGTAGCCTGGCTTCACGGCGTATCCCCTCTTCCTGAGGTCTGAGAAGAGGAGGTACCTCAGCCAGAGGTCAGGGTCCTCAGCCGACATGGAGACGAGGAGAGCCTCGAAAGTCCTCTCGCTCCCGCCTTCGTCGGAGACCCTGATCTTCCCTTGCTCGAGGAGGTAGAGGATCTCGACGTCTGAGATCGTCAGGACGCCGCCCTCCATCTCGCCCACGTACCCCTGCTGGTGGATCCTGTCAGCATCGGGGCCTTTGAGCGATGCCTGACGCCCCTTCATAACGGCCAGCGGGGGAGAACTTTCCAACACGATCACCTTTATGTCCTAGTAAATATGAGGCTATTCTTATGCCCTTCGAAGACGAGGTTGACGCCTTCCTCTCAGGATGGAGGAAGCTGAGCTTGGTTGGTGTCGGCAACGAGCTTAGGAGGGACGACGCCGCAGGCATGGCAGTCGTCAGGGCGATCGAGAGGGCATCGCCGAAGGGCGTTCTAACTATAATCGCCGGTCCGGTGCCAGAGAACTTTTCCGGATCGATAAAGAGGGCGCAGCCAAGCCACATACTCTTCTTCGACGCCGTGGAGATGGGCGCCACCCCTGGCGAATTTTCGCTAATAAGGGAGGGCGATCTCGCAATCAACGCCCTCTCGACTCACAAGCAGTCTGTCAAGGTACTCTTCATGGTCCTCCGGGAGGGCATACCCGGCGTCAGGATAGCGCTTGTGGGGATCCAGCCAAAGACGGTGGACTTTGGGAGGGGGGTCAGCAGACCGGTCAGTAGAGGCGTGAAGAGGCTCGCCGTAAGTATACTTGATGTCATTGGGAGGACGGGCGGTGGTAGCGATGGGGCTAAGAAGGACGATTGAGTGGACAGAGGGCGGGGTCAGCATCATTGATCAGACGAAGCTGCCAGATGAGCTCGCGATAGTGAATTGCGAGGACACGGAGAGGATGGCAAGGGCGATCGAAACGATGGAGATCAGGGGCGCGCCGGCCATTGGCGTCGCTGCAGCGATGGGCATAGCGCTCTCGGCCAAGGGCGCGTTCTCCGGAGAGGAGGATCTCATCAAGAAACTCGATTCAGCTGCGTCCAGGATGGCGTCCACGAGGCCGACTGCCAGGAACCTTTTCTGGGCGATAGAGAGGATGAGGGGCGTCTGGGATAGGAGGCGCGGCTCCGGCGCCTTGGCAATATCGGAGGCGGTGATTGAGGAGGCGAAGAAGATCGCAGAGGAGGATGTAAAGGTTTGCCGCAGGATTGGGGAGAACGGCGCCACGCTCTTGGAAGACGGGGATTGCATCATGACGTACTGCAATGCCGGGGCCCTGGCTTGCGTCGAGCACGGTACAGCACTCGGCGTCATCAGGAGCGCCTGCCGAGCGGGCAAGAGGATAGAGGTGGTGGTGCCTGAGACCAGGCCCCTCCTGCAGGGGGCGAGGCTGACGGCATTCGAGCTCAAGAGCGAAGGGATCCCGTTCAAGCTCATAACAGACGGGATGGTGGCACGCCTCATGCAGAAGGGGCTTGTAGACAAGGTGGTCGTCGGAGCCGACAGGATTACGAGGCATGGCGACGTCGTTAACAAGGTCGGGACCTGCGGCGTTGCCATAATAGCGAGAAGGTACGGCGTCCCCTTCTATGTCGCAGCACCCCTCTCGACTGTAGACCTGCGTGCCGATCCGGAGGAGATAGCGATCGAGGAGAGACCGCCTCAGGAGGTCACAGAGATAAGGGGGATCAGGATTGCGCCGGCCGGCGTCAGCGCTCTTAACCCGGCGTTCGACGTAACGCCCAGGGATCTCGTCGACGGGATAATAACGGAGGCTGGAGTCCAGCGCCCACCTTTCGATCTCACTCTTTTTCAGGCAGAGTGACTATTGAATAGATGGGGAAGTTCGCGCCCTCGTCTATCTCCTTCTTCCACTTCTCGCCCACCGCTATGAGGACGAAGACGGCGGAGATCTCGGCGCCGCTTTTCCTGGCTAGGTTCACGAGCGCTTTCAGCTGCTCGCCCGATCTGACTACGTCGTCTGTGATGAGGACGCTGTCCTTCCTCTCTATCCCGCCCTTTGGGATGTAGAGCGATATCTGCATACCCGCCTTCGAGACCGTGTACGTCTCTTCGAGGAAGTTCGTGACGCCTATCTCCTTCTCCTTCTTCGCGTAAAGGAAGGGGACGCCGAACGCGGCGGCTATGTGGACGGCCAGAGGTATCCCGTCCACTGCAACGGTCAGGACTTTGCTGACCCTCCTGCCTGCCAGCCTCTGGACCACGTGGTCGGCAATGTACCGCAGGAGGAGCGTGTCCCCGACTATCTTCGTGTTATCGAGGAAGCCGCCCTTGTCGAATACCACCTTGTCCATTATGTGTCTGTTCACGTCGTAGCCTTTTTCGAGCTTCTCTAGGATCGCGGCCGCCCTGTCTGGGCTTGGGAGGATGTGCCCTTTCACATACCTGTTCAAAACGGTAATCGGTATGCCGGTCAGCCTCATCAGCTCCATGTAGCTGCAATCGCCCTTCGTGAGGCGGAGGAACTCTACTGCCCTGATCTGCTTCTTCAGGTTTTCGTAACGGGTGGCATCGCTCAATCCCTAGACTCTCCAACACGCATGTTATTTTACGCCGCGGTGTTATTTTAATATTTTATATGCTCATTTAAAACCTCTCTTGCTGCTGACCGTCCCGGCGCTCCCTTGGTATCTACCCGAGTATGGCCTGTCGGCCGGACTCGAGAGCCTGTGGAAGACGACCTGGGCGATGCGCTCCCCCTGCGATATCTCTACGATGCTTGCCCCGAAGTTGGCTATCGATAGCGTTAGTTGTCCCTTGAAGCCAGGGTCGATTATGGCGAAGCTCCCGAAGACGCCTTCCCTGGCGAAAGAGGACCTTATGAATATCTCCCCGCAGACGGCGGGACCGAGCTCCAGACGCTCGACAGTATGCACCAGTGCTTGGCGACCGGGCTGCATCGAGAGAGGCGAGTTGGACCTGACGTCATAGCCAGCGGGGGAGAGGCACTCCCGCGAGAAGGGATCGATCACGAGCGACCCCTCCGCCATCGCTTCCAATATGCCACGATCCGAGAGTGCAGTCATTTGCCATCACCGATATCGAGCCTGAACGGAACCGTGACCCCTATCTCGGCTAGGCCCTTATCGTAGACGCGCTCCACCGGATCCTCGAGGACGTAGAGGGCGGCTTCGCAAAAGATCTCTGCCCTACCTTCGATGAGGTGGCCCACCCAGACGCCTCTGTCGCTCCCGCACGATACATGGAGGTGGACGAACGGCGACCCACCCATCCTCGTGATGTTGCCGTTCCCAACGGCCTCGACATGGCCCTCTATCGATTTCTCGACGCCCTTCCTCAGTATGAGGCGACACTCCTGCATGGCCCCTATGAATGAGGCGACTATAGCTGCCCTGAGCCCCTCGCGCTCGGCAGCTGACGCTATCGATGAGATCACCTCTTCGCCCTCGTCGATCCTCAAGATGAAGAACTGGCCACTCCTCATTGATTTCATGATTCTAGCCCCTCAATCATAATGCCATTAAAGAGTATTTAATCAATTGCCCCATAAGACCAATTTAATCTGGTAAAATGACAGAAAATTACAGATCCAGCAGTTTTGTGCATAAAGGTTTAAATAGAAATAATTAATGTATTCTTTAATCTACCATTTCATGAGTATTCCTAATATTATGGTGGAATGTGGATTGGAAGTCCTGAAAAATTACATTAACGGCGAATGGGTTCCCTCTAGCGGGACCAAGACGCTCGATGTTGTGAACCCAGCTACTTTGGAGCTGCTCGCGAAGGTACCGCTCTCGACAAAAGAGGATGTGGACGCTGCGGTCAAGGCAGCGAAGGAAGCTTTCTGGGAATGGCGATGCACGCCTCCGCTAACGAGGTCCAGGTACCTCTTCGAGTACAGGAACCTTCTCGACCAGAACTTTGAGAGGATCGCTGAGACTATAGTGAAGGAGCACGGTAAGACCCTAGACGAGGCAAGGGGAGACATAAAGAGGGGCATAGAGACGGTTGAGCTCGCATGCGGCGTGCCTTCGCTGATGCTCGGGACGATAGAGGAGGACGCTGCAAAAGAGATAGACGAGGCATGCGTGAAGGAGCCGTTGGGCGTCTGCGTCGGGCTTACTCCATACAACTTCCCCGCCATGATACCCCTTTGGTTCCTCCCCATGGCAATTGCGTGCGGTAATACGTTTATCCTGAAGCCTTCAAGTCAGGTCCCGATCACAGCAAAGATCCTAGTGGAGCTTGCTGAGGAGGCGGGCTTCCCTCCAGGCGTTGTCAACCTTCTGCACGGGAGCAGGGACGTCTCAAATACCCTCCTGGAGTCCCCGGACGTCAAGGCGGTCTCTTTTGTTGGTTCCTCGCCGGTCGCAAAGCACATTTACACGAAGTCTGCCCAAAATGGAAAGAGGGCACAATGCCAGGGACAGGCCAAGAACTTCATAATAGTGATGCCGGACGCCAACATCGAGAAGACCGTTTCGGCATTGATAACTTCGGTCTGCGGCTGCGCAGGGCAGAGGTGCCTTGCGGGAGAGGTGATAGTGCCAGTGGGCGATATATACGAGCCGCTCAGGGACGCATATGTGGAAGCTGCGAGGAAGCTGAGGGTCGGTTATGGGCTTGACCCCGAAACTCAGATGGGGCCCCTCGCCTCGAAAGAGCAGTGCGAGAAGGTGAAGTGGTACATACAGAAGGGGGTCGAGGAAGGTGCCAAGCTTCTCCTTGACGGCCGCCAACTGAAGGTCGAGAAGTACCCGAACGGCTTCTTCGTCGGTCCTACAGTCTTCGACGATGTCAAGCCCGGAATGACGATCTTCAAAGAGGAGATCTTCGGTCCTGTCGCCTGCATATCAAGGGCTGAGACCCTTGACGAGGCTATAAAGATGGCTAATACCTCGATCTACGGCAACGCTGCCTCAATATTCACAAGCAGCGGAAAGGCGGCAAGGGAGTTCGCTTACAGGATAGAGGCTGGGAACGTCGGGATCAACATCGGAGTGCCTGCCCCAATCGCGTTCTTCCCGTTTGCAGGGTGGAAGGATTCTTTCTACGGCGACCTACATGGCCAAGCCAAGGAAGGCATAGATTTCTACACTCAAGACAAGGTCCTGATAACCAGGTGGTTCTGATTGCAGCTTGGGACATTCGGTGCGATACTCAAGTATGCGATAGAGATCGAGGGGAAGGCCGCTGAGTTCTACGCTAAGCTGTCTAGTAAGGCATCGGGCGACGCCAAGGCAGTCTTCTCTGACCTTTCAAACGCCTCGAGCAAGAACGCGCAGGCTCTGGAGAGGACGAGGAGGATGGAGATGCAGGAGATGATCCTCGAGGCGATATCGGGCATTGACACCGAGAATTATGAGGTTCCTTGTGGCGAGGCTGACGACGTAAAGGGTGCAATCGCCTGCGCGATCGAGATGGAGACGAAGGCGGCAAAGTTCTACAGCGATTCGGCATCAAAGCTCAGCTTCTTGGCGAACGTGAAAAGGTCCTTGGAGAAGGTCGGAAGAGAGAGGCTTGAGCGGGTAGAGAGGCTTAAAAAGATCGCATAGCGAATGACGTTTCTTACCATCCCTCTCCTTAATAGCTTCCAGGCAAGCGCCCAGCCTCAGTTTTTCCTTCTCCTTAGGAAGTATTCAAACCATTTCCTGACCTCGACCACCAGGAACGCCATGATCGAGAGCATTATGACGTAGATCCAGTGTTCGGCTGTCAACGGGACGGCGCTGAACCAGTCAGGTACTGCGTATATCGCTAGGAGCTGGAGCGTCAGTCCGACGCCAGCCCCTAAGAATATGTATTTGTTTATAGTGAAGCTTTTTCTTATGTTGAGCAAGAATGGCTCGCTCTCCTTCTGGGCCTGTATGCCATTGAACCACTGAGGCACAACGACTGCCGTGAACGTTATCGAAACGGCCACAGCGTAGGAGTATACGCCGAGGAGGTACCTGAAGAGCTCGAAGCTCGCGTATCCCATTATTACCCCGAATGAAACTACCCTTAATAGCTGATCGCGATCGAAGAACTGCTTGCCGGGGGGCTTAGGTGAGCGATCCATGACGTTGCCTTCCTCACCAGTGAATGGGAATGTCTTATCCTGGACGCCATCTGTGACGAGGTTTATCCAAAGGATCTGTATCGGGAGCAACGGGATCGGGAGTCCGGCGAATACAGCGAGCGTGTTTAGGATGATCTGGTGCAGGTTCGTCGAGAGGAGGTAATAGATCACCTTCCTTATGTTGTCTGAGATCACCCTTCCCCTCTCTATGGCGTCTACGATCACTTTGAGGTTGTTATCGAGTATTATCATCTTCGAGACCGACTTTGCGGCCTCGGTGCCAGAGCCCATGGCGATTCCCAGGTCCGCTATCTTGAGGGCCGGAACATCGTTTACACCGTCTCCACTAACTGCAACGATCTCACCCTTTTCTTGGAGGACCTTGACGACCCTATACTTGTCCTCCGGGAGGAACCTGGCGAGCACTGTTGTCTTCTTCAGCGCAGAATAGAGGTCGTCGTCATTCAGGGCTGCCATCTCGCGCCCCGTAAGTATGCCGTCCCCCTCATTCCATATCCCCACGGATTTAGCGACGGCCTTCGCAGTCAGGGGGTAGTCTCCGGTTATCATCATTACCCTTATGCCAGCTTTCTTTGAGGTCTTGACGGCTTCGGCAACGCCCTCTTTAGGTGGATCCAGAAAACCGACCAGCCCGACGAGCGAGATCTCCCATTCGTCTGGGTTCTCTGATGTCCATTCGCCAATCCCGAACGCGAGGACCCTGAGTCCTTCTGATGCCATCCTGTTCTGGGCGTCCTCGAAGGCGTTAGGATCAAATCTCCCCTTCCGTGCCATCTTACTGAGTTCCTCGTATGCCCCCTTGACGTACAGTGCTGGTCTCGAATCCCCCTTGCTTGAGCCAGCCCCTCCCTTCAGGTTAGCTGTCGCCATAAGCCGCCTCTTTGTGTCGAAGGGGTATGCCCAGACGCGCGGGTTATCCCGCCTGATCTCTTCGTAATTTGCGATCCACTTCTGCAGCGCTACATCGATCGGATCGCCCGAGCTCTGGTCTGAATCGTTGCAGAGGGCCGCCGCCAACCTGAGTCCCTCGGAGTCGATCGCGAAGACGTCCTGCACTTTCAGCTTACCTTCAGTTATCGTCCCGGTCTTGTCCGAGGCGATCACAGTGGCGCTGCCGAGGGTCTCGACCGAGGGCAGAAAACGCGTTAGAGTCTTCTTCCTGCTAAGGGCCAGGGCCCCGACTACCATCACAACCGTGACGACGAGGGGGAGGCCCTCTGGGACGGCACTGACGAGCTGTGCGACCAAGAGGTAAGCCAGGTCGAGGAGGTCTCGGCCCTGCAGATAGCCGACCACCCCTACCGTCGTGAATAGCAACAGGAGAAGGACCACATAGCGCTTCATAAAAGCCTTCAGGGCCCGCGTCAACGGGCTCTCGGGAGAGGATTCTTTCGCCTTCTCAGCTATCGATGCCAGGTAAGTCTTCCTCCCTGTCCTAACCACGTATCCCCTGCCATTCCCCCTGACGACTGTCGTCCCTGAGAGGAGCATGTTCCTCAACTCGTAAGAGCAGGATGCCTTGTCGAGGATCAAAGAGTGGTCCTTCGAGACGGGAACAGATTCCCCAGTTATCGTTGCCTCGTCGACCATCAAGCCCGAGGATTCAAAGAGCCGGATATCGGCGGAGACCATGTCCCCTTCCGAGAGCAGGGTAACGTCCCCAGGGACAAGCTCCGAAGAGGGGATCGAGAGCCTCACGCCCCCCCTTATTACGTTCACCTTGCTCTCCGTCAGCTTCTTCAGAGCCGAAATTGATGCTTCAGCCTTTAACTCCTGGTAAAAGCCTATGACGCTGTTAGCCATTACGAGGGCGATGATCACAATAAAGTCCTTCCATTCCCCTACCAAAATTGTAATGAAAGAGGCAATGATGAGGATGTAAATCAGTATGTTCTTGAACTGCCTGATGAAGATCGAGAGCCTTGATGTTCGTTCTTCCTCCAACATATTCTTGCCGAATTCCGCTAGCCTTCTGGCTACTTCCACCTCGGCGAGGCCCTGCTGGGACGTCCCTAGAATCTTCGCGATCTCTTCCGGATCATGGCACTGTGGGGATTCAAGAACTTCCATGAGATTGATCAATTGTGCCACCACATATTTTTTGCTTGCGCTAGAGCGAGCGGATTGGTCACTCAACCGAATGTTGGGTGGTGGGGCTGCCCGGATTCGGACCGGGGTCACGAGGGCCCAAGCCTCGCAGTCTGGACCAAGCTAGCCTACAGCCCCTTAACGTGAAAGGGGAGGGAAAGGAAATTATTATAGATATCGCTCCAAAGCTATGGCAGCGACCCATAACACGTAACGTGAGCCGCTGTTTCAGCAAACACTTTAATACAGTTCATTTGGAATTGTAGGGGGATGGAAAAATGGTGCGCAAGAAGCCCCTCCTCGTCATGGTTGCCCTTGTACTCGTAGCGGTTATAGCTGTGGCTGCAGTCGCTTCATCTTACCAGAGCATGGATATGCAGTACAAGGGCGCAAGCATAACGAAGATCAACTTCAAGTCCCTTGGGTACAGCGACATGGTCAGGCTGACGGTTGGGTTGATGATGTTCCCCTCGGATGGAGGTGCGCTCCTTCTCTCCACAGCCGCCTCGCTAATCGACACGGTGAACGTAAACCTGACCCTGAACGCGACTAACGGAGGCTTCGTGCCATTGTGGCTGGGCAACTTCGATTACGATCTTTATATAAACAATTATTACGCTGGCAACGGCAGCCACCCAGGATCGATCTTCATTCAACCAGGGGCGAGCGCATTGATCACGATAAACCAGACGATAAAGGTCAGCGGGCTTACGAACGCGACGATTGATGCGATAGGGAACAGCGGCCTCATGGTGATCAGAGTTGAGGGACGCGTCCACGCGGCATTCTTGGACATCCCGTTCTCGAACACTCAAACGATCGACATCAAGGAAGCGCTGAGGGACGCGGTAAACAGCCTGTTTGGTTAAGTGATATAGGCGCCGGGAGTGGGATTTGAACCCACGAGTCTGTTGCCAGACAATGGCTTAGCAAGCCATCGCCCTACCAGGCTAGGCAATCCCGGCTATTCAGCCTAGATTGAGATGGAGCTTGGAGGGTTAAATATTTTCTTTGGTCAAGTACGGAGCGGTGCGGCAGATCCCCAGAAGTGGGTGGTCCGCACCACAGCCCCTTAGGGGAGCCGACATCCATCCCGTGATCCTGTGAACGGCGCCGTCCAAGCTTAGGGCCGCTCCCTTCCGGACCTAACCCGGTTCGCCCGGCATGCAGGAGGACCGCCCCTCCAGACGGGCCTTGCCTGCGCCGGCGCCCCCACAGGGCGAGACTTCCACGTCAGCACCCCCTTGGCGCCATGGCCGGTGCCACTGCCTCCCAGAGTTGCTGACCCTGCCTTGACGACCGTTTGCAGAAAAGAGGAGGCCGAGCCCTCCAGCCCTCCCTGCCGCACCAAACAAATCATTCATCGAGGTGGTTAATAAGCGTAGTTTTGATGCCGAGCATTTCAAGCACTTCACACATTCGGCACACTTGCTTGCTGGAAGGCGAGCCGCAGCGGCTGCACCTGTCGATGCCCGAAACCTCGCTGAGATCCCGCAGTATATCCGACAGCTTGTCTGCACCGTTCACAATCGCATGCTTCGTCCCCGGGTGCCTGGACTCAAGTGCGTTAAGCATGTCCCTTACCTCGTCCCTCAGAGATGATCTCACATAAGGGCACTCCTTCTCGTAGAGCGGGTATCCCTTTAGGTAGGCGTAGGCTGCGATCTCGACCTCTGGGACGTAGCGAAGTGGCTTTACCCTGCTCACAAACCCCTCGCGTTGGATGACGGGCTTTGTTCCAGCTCTTCCGATACGCGAGACGTCGCCCCTGAGGATGTTGATCATGAACGTTTGCGCCTCGTCGTCAAGGTTGTGCCCAGTCGCGACCTTGGTGGCCCCCATTCGGATCGCAGTGTCGTTGAGGAGGCGCCTCCTGAGTATACCGCAGAAGCTGCACCCAAGGAGGCCTATGCCCTTCTTTTCAGCTAAGCCCACGATCTCCTCGAGCGTGTAGCCGTAAGCGTCCTTGAACGTTACGACATAGTGATCAAGCCCCGCCTCCTCGGCGGTCCTCTTCGCGATGTCTATCCCCTCTTGGCGATACCCGCTGACGCCCTCGTCGATAGTAACAGCAAAGATCTCTGTGCCAAAAGGGCCCTCTATCTTGGACAAGATGTGCGCCAAGGCGACGCTGTCTTTCCCGCCCGAAAGCGCCACAAGTATGCGGTCCGTAGGCGTGAAGAGCTTCTCTTTCTTGACTAATCTGTATACCCCTCGCTCTAGGCTCCTGATGAAGCACTTCCTGCACAGAGCTTCCCCAGATTGCCTCCTCAGGAAGAACGCGCCCTTGCCGCATTTGCAAACCTTAGGCTTCACGCCGTACGTCCCTCATCCAAGCCTGAATGACGGAAACAGGATAAAGCTAAGCGAGACGTTCAGGAACAGTATGCCGATGCAAGCCACGCCGAGGGCTCTGGAGACGGCCGCTGCCTTCTTCTCGTCCTTTATCAGGAAACGGAGCAGTATGCCAATTAGCTTCTCTCCGTCGAAGGCGGTTATCGGCATCATGTTGATAAGGCCTATATTAAGCGAAAGGAGGTAGAGCCAGTTCAGCTGCCCGAAGAGGTAGAACGGGAGGTTCGCAGGCGCAATCGGGTTCTTCGGTGCGAAATACGGGTAGCTCGTTATCCCGATGTACGAGGAGTTGAGGGAGGGGTGCTTTCCGAGTGTCAGGTTGATCGCGATCGGCAAGCCCCCCCTGATCAATTCGATCTGGACAGTGCTGTTCGGAGCGATACCGGACAATAACCTCGAGAGGGATTCGGAGCTGTTGACGGGTGTGCCGTTTATCCTAAGAATGACGTCCCACGCACGGAGGCTGCCCTCAGCCGGTGTCCCCTTGATCACCTCGGTCACTTGGATGCCTGTCGATTCTGTCTCGTAAAGAGGTGAGATGACTGCCATAGGGTTGGTCAAGAGCACGAGGACGACGAGGGCGGTGAGTATGTTAGCCGTTGAGCCTGCAGCGTAGACTCGCGCTTGAGAGGACTTCTTTGCCTTCTTCAGGTCCTCCTCGTCCGGCTCGACGAACGCTCCAGGTATTATAGCCAGCAATAGTAGGCCTGTGCTCTTCACCTTTATCCCCTCAGCTCTGGCAGCCACGCCGTGGGACAGTTCATGGAACACAAGTATGATCGCGATCGAGATGCTGAAGAAGAGTATGGTGTTGAAGTTGAGTGACAACGTTATGCCAGGGATGATGAGCGAGACGGGCGAGGCCTCCCCTGGCTCTATGAACAGGGCGACCATGTTCTTGAGCAGGAAGTAGAAGATGAATATGCTCCCGCCAACGCAGATTGCAGCCCCCAGAGTCCAGAGTATTTTCCATAAGCGTTTTAGCCTTGTTCCGAGCCGGTCAATCACGTCGTTGAAGCGCGTCGTTTTCCACATTATGAGGAAAGGCTTCACATCGAACGCTTTCGGAAGGAACTGCTTTGCTAACCAGATCGCTGACCAGAAAGCCAGCACGACGGCTGCAGCGATGATGAGGGGATCCATTTTAAACACCACGATTTATAGACCGAATGAGATACTGTTAATTGGTGTTAGTCCGATGCATGCGGTGATTTTTATAACTGTCGGCAGGAAGGACGAGGGGCTGAGGATAGCAAGAACGCTCGTTGGCGAGAGGCTTGTCGCCTGCGTCAATGTGATCTGCGGCGTCACGTCGATCTACAGGTGGAAGGGGGGAGTGGAGGAGGGAGCAGAGTGCCTTTTGATAGCGAAGACCGAAAAGTCAATGGTCGACAGGGTAGCGGATAGGGTGAGGGAGCTCCACAGCTACTCCATCCCCGAGGTCATTGCGCTTGATGCCACAGGCGGGCTTAGGGATTATCTTGACTGGGTAAGCCAAAGCGTTGCTTTGTGAGGGCGATCTGGTTGGCTAAGAAGGTTGCCCGCGGCTATGAGATGAGGGAGGTCGCATACTCTGAGGGGAAATGGAATACCCTGAGGGCACTGAGGCATAAGGCCATTACGGTCATGGAGAGCCTGGGATCGCGCGGCATCGATTCTATTGTTCACGGCAGCCTTGCTAGGGGGGATGTCTCTGCGAGGAGCGACATCGACATCCTCATACCGCAGCCGATCCTCTCGTTGAACCTCGAGAGCGCCCTCTCAGGGGCAGGGTACTCGGTCGCCAAGAGGGAGGTCACTCAGGCCACACCGCTGCACGTCGTGAAGGGGATAATCCACATAAGTGAAGAGCTGAAGGTAACGTTCCCGCTGATGCCACTCAGGGGGCGGGAGCGCGATTTTTACAGGTTTGGCGGGGAGACCGACCTTGAAGGATTGAAAGCTGGCAGACGGGTTCCTGGGGTTGACAAGAGGCTGATGCTAATAATACCCACTGCGGCGGGCCATGTGGAGTTTTCGGTGCTTGACAACGTCGTAGAGGCCGCTCGCATTATTGGCGTGAAGGTCGAGACGATAATGGAGAGGGTCAGAGTCTTGAAAAGGAGGGATGAGGTCGGAAGGACAGGGATTTACTGGAAGGAGGAGCTCTCTGAGTCGGAAAGCTTTGAGGGGGCATTGAAGGAGCGGTCGTCTAAGGACCCAAGCCTGAGGAGGCTGCTCCAGAGAAGGGGTTGCGGTCTTAAATATTGAGCGTGCCGTTTGGGGAGGGTTACAGTCACGCAAAGATCTGCGTCATTGCTAATCGCAGCGGCGGCACTCGTAGCCCTGATCGCAATGCCTGCTGCCCATGCTTCGGAGGGGGATGGGGGGACCAACAGCAGCATTGAGGACAGGTTCAGATCGACAATTGGAGGCTGGATCGCGGCATTCCAAGGTAATTTAGACTGGCTCTCAGCAGCGATGTTGGACCTAATAAAGAACGTCATCAAGGCGGCCTACTTTGTTGTGGGGCTAGCTGGCTTCCTCATGTGGTCGACCGGCATCTCGAGGTATTCTGGCAAGAGGCTGATCATGGGGGCGGTCCTGATGGCGCTCGTCTCGGAGGTCCTCCTTTGACTGAGACGAGCGCGTCAATTGACGGGAAACCTCAGCAAGGCTGCTATCCCGCCGATCCCCGATAGCTGCCTTCCTTTCTCGTGCTCTGACCCTATGAAGAAGACCTTCCCGCCGTACTTCTCGACGCTCTTGCAGAGTCCCTCTATCCCTCGCCTCTCTTCTGGGGTGATCGATTTGAGGAGCTTCTCGGAGACGAGCAAGGACTCGACCGCGCCCCTATCCACTGCGGTCTTGACCTCGTTTGCTCCGTAAGAGACGAGGGAGGGGGATCTTGCCAGCCTCGAGAGGAGCTCGTCTATGAGCTTAGAGTCGCGCATTATGGCAGACCCCTCAATGAGCTTTGTGAGGGCCCCTCTGTTCATGACCTCCCTGACCCCAGGCTCGCCGATGCAGGACGCAGTCTCCTCCACTATCCGGGCGCTCTTGAACTTGTCGCGGAGGTGCCTTGCCAGGTCGCTCTTTGTGAAGCCGGGGCCAGCCAATATTATGTCTGAGACGCCCTTCTGAACGATTCGCCCGACCTCCTCAGAGATCGCTGCGAAGTACTTTGATCTGATTGTCGGCCTATCAACGTTGTCTACGTACTTGCCTGGCATATTCGAGCTGACCCGCATGAGCTCCTCGATCTGGTAATCGCTTATCATTGAGAGTACGGCTTCCTGATCGTCTATCGTTATCACGAGCACCCGCGGCTTGGCTTTTGAGGCCGCCCTCTCGATCCTCTCGCGGTGGAACGAGAGCCACTCCCGCTTGACTATAGTTATCCTGTCCCTGACGCCGACCGAGAATGAGTGGTAGGAGCCTTGTATATTCATGTCCTCTGGTCCCACTGTCACTTTGCCTTTTATTCTAAGCCTCTCTGTGAAAGTCTGGAAGCCGAGGTCTTCGACGGTGATGCAGGCGTATATCCTCCTCCTTCCGCCCCGCTCTTCCTCCCCCCCATGCGATACCTTGACCTCCCTCATTGTCATCCCGCAGACGGTGTCGCCGGTATCGATTATGTTGTAGAGGTGCCACAAGTCATCATTGTCCTCTACTTCGACTTCAACGGCTCCCCGTTTCATGTCGCTCTCAAGCACCCTCAAGAGACACACCAGCAAGCTAAACGATATTTGGGACCGAGCGGATCATCCTCATGCTGCAGATATGTACCCATCCAAGGATATTAATATAAGATCCGCATCGATGGCTGACCTAGAGAGGATCGCGGAGATCGAGAGATCGTCTTTCTCTGATCCATACCCGAAGGGGCTCCTCAAGGCGTTCTTCTTCATGCCATCGGCGTACATTGTTGCGGAGTGTGGCGGGAGAGTGGTTGGCTACGCAATCGGGATTATGAGGCGGGAGACCCTAGGGCACATCGTCTCGATAGCAGTGGACCCTCTTGAGAGGCAGCAAGGCGTCGGCTGGGCTCTGCTCAATTCGCTGATCCGCAAGCTCGAATCGATGGGCGCAAAGAGGTTCAAGCTCGAGGTTAGGGAGAGCAACTCTGCAGCCAAGAGGCTTTACACTAAGGCAGGCTTTAAAGAAAAAGGGAAGATAAAGGGATACTATCAGGACGGCGAAGACGCAGCCGTGTTCGTCCTCAACGGAGCCGTATGTCCTCAAAAGTGAGGACGGTTATGTCCTGCGGCCTCTTCGCGATGTTCCCTATCCTTGCCCCTATCAGGAAGGAGACACCCTTGCTGCTGGCTATGTCTAGAAGGCGCTGCGAAACTATGCCGTCAAAGATTACTGCATGAACCTTGCCCTCAGCGTTCTGGAGCGTCTCAGCCAGTTCCCTTACGGCTACCTTCTGCTTCTGTTCCCAGGATTCGTCGAGAAGGATCGCTTCCAGGCTTCCTTGGAGCGGCTCTATCAGTGCATTCACCTTCTGCAGGTCGACGCCGGGTATCGCTATTGGCTCCTTAGGCTTTGCCTGGGGTGGTGCCTCTTCGACCTCTCGAGCTTCGCGAGGCTCGGCCTCCGCAGGTCCCTCGATCTTGGGCTCTCTTCGTTCAATTTCAGGCCTGGGTAACGCCTCTTCTACCTCCAATTCCTGAGGCGCTTTCCTCCTGTGGGAAGGCTGCTCCTCTCCGCGGTCGCGTTCGCGGTCTCGCCGCCTCTCCCCCATCATGAGCTGGTACTGCTCGATTGGGACTTTTGCCCTTATGTACTTCGCGAGCTCCTTCGCCGTGAGGTCCTCGACCTCCTTTCCTGGTGGAGCCCTGGCTACGTAGTCGATGTCAGCAACCTGGAGCAGTTCCCTGAGTATAAGGTCGCCGCCTCTGTCGCCGTCCAAGAACGCGATCAGTGTCTTCTTTTTGCTCAGTTCCTTTATCGTGTCGGGGACTGAGGCGCCATCCATACCTATCACGTTCTTATAGCCGTGCCTGAGCATGTTCACGACGTCTGCGCGACCTTCCGTCACTATTATGGTGTCGGCTTTGTCGACGTCTGGTCCGCACGGAAGGTTGTCTGGCCCGTACTTCGATATCTCATGGACCCTTACGGATTTCATTATCTCCTCGGATAGCTCCTTGATCTCGAATGTCCCCTCTGTCTCCCAGTGGGTCAATATGTCTCTTGCCCGATCGATGATCTTCCTCCTCTTCTCCTCGCGGACGTCTTCGATCTTTTTTATTACGACCCGTGAGGTGCACGGACCCACCTTGTCGATGGTTTCTATTGCCGCTGCTACGATTGCAGTCTCGACCCGATCGAGGCTCGACGGAATTATTACGTCGCCGATGGATTTGCCCTGCTTCGATTCGATGTCTACCTGTATCCTGCCTATCCTGCCGCTCTTCTGCAGCTCCCTCAGATCGAGCTCTTCTCCAAGGAGACCCTCTGTCTGGCCGAAGATCGCCCCAATTACGTCGGGCTTGTCAACGACCCCGTCAATCTCTATCCCTGCGTAGATAGTGTACTTTGCTGTTGTTGGCGTGCCGCCCATATGGAACACCTCAAGAACTCCTGCTAGGCCTCCAACAGGCCCGTGGCAACGCCAATTAAATTTGCTTCAAAACATTTAGACTGCATATAAACATAACCTCTTTCATTTCTTCATTTCATCCGATATTTTCATGATTTTAATTTAACGTACTAATGATTAAAAAAGAGCATCTCTTAAAAACTTTCCTATCACACTTTTTGGGGCGACCTGAACTCTCGTAGGGAATCTGAAGCCTCTGGGAACTTCGCGAAGTACTCCCTGACAGGGGCCAATCTTTCGGCGAGGGCTTCCGAAACGGCGTTCTTCAGGTCCAAGGGGTGAATCTTGCCTTCGCTGTATGTCCCCATCAATTCGTCAGCCGTCGCAAATTCAATGTCGCCACCGTACTTGGCTGGCCTACTGATATGCAGGGGCTTGTCCCTCATGAGTATGTATTTCGCGATCTCCATCACAGGGTTGCCCTCTATGATCTTTGGTGGGCAGAAAGACGCTGCAATTTTTGCCTTTATTTCAGCAGGGGAATCGTGGACGAAGATACAGCTCTCTGGCTTGGACTTGCTCATCTTGCCTTCGATAAGCGCAGCTTCGGAATCGGCACCTTTTAAAGAGGTGTCCATCCTGCCCGAGCCCTGCAACCCCGAAAGGAGGGGAGTGTGGACTGCCACCGGCTTCCTCTTCCCTAGCGCCGGCGCAACCTCCCTGGCGAGGACGTGTGCCCTCCTCTGATCCATGCCGCCTAAGGCGAAGTCCATCCCCATGAAGAATATATCCTCTACCTGCATTGACGGGTAGAGAAGCATAGAGAAATCGAGCGAGGCTTCGTCCTCTTTCCTACCCATGATCGTTACTGCACGCTTCACCCTAGAGAGGGAGAGCTGCTTGTTTATTCGAATGAGGCCGTCCCAGTACTCCTTGCCGTCGACCAAGTTGTCGGCCTTCACCAGCTCCACCTTCGAGAGGTCGACTCCGAGAGCGGTCAGGCAGTGTTCAATGTAAGTGGCGCAGAGCTGGATCTTGCGCATATCGCCCCCCAGCTTATTGTTTATCCATGCGTGCCAGGTCGCCTCCAAGAGCGTCATCTTTATTCCGGCATTCATCATGTCCTTGAAGGCATTAACCCAGATCATCCAGCCTACATGGAATTGCCCTGACGGCTCAAAGCCCAAGTAGCCTTTAGGCGAAGGGTTTGTCGAGAAGATTTCCTCTGCGTCTTCCCTTGTGATTATCTCGACCGCATTCCTCGTGATCAGATCCACTTTATTTTTCGCGTCCATTTCCATAAACCCTCATGTTCGATATCGGCAGGCCCCGTGTTGCCTGGCGCTAACACCAAGCCTCATGGAGGGACGTTGCATCCCACTCAGGCGGGCTCTCTACGCCAGGCATTGTCCGGAAACCTGCCATTGAACCTTGAGTGTCAAGGGAATTATATAAATTAATGGTGAGGGCGATAGCCATTTTGGTTTATTTGGTTATACGGAGTTCTTTGAGGTCCTGCCAAAGAAAATATATCTCCTTTTTGCTTCCGTCAGAGTTTTTGAGAGATATCGACGCGACCGCTGGATCGGATATGACTGCGGCAGTCCCGTTCAGCTGGGGTTCGTGAAGGAAGAGCCAGTTCACGATTTCGAGATCAATGCCTTTTGTCAAGTTTAGGAATTGGACAAGGAATTCAGCCTGCTCCCTTTCTGAACTTCCGCGGGCGTCAGAGGAGACCCATCCTATCTCCGTTAATGCAATGGTCTTGTTAGTGAACGCCCTTATTTTTGAATAATAATCTGGCGGAATGTCGCTTGGCTTGTCGAAATGCTTCCAAGGGTAGGTCGTAAGCCCTATCAAGTCAGTTCTGTTTGAAAAAAGGCCCAACAAGCCGAACTGGTCATTCTCGTTCATGTGGTTGTACGAGAAGACTACCATGACCTTTGTGCTTGGAGAGGCCTGCTTGATTGCTGCGTATGCCTCGTCCAATAACGTTAGATAAGCCCCCAAATCATCAGGATGAAAGTGAAAATAGTCGTTGACTTCATTACCTAGAGAGAAGTAATCCGGCCTGAACGCTCGAGCGATTGCCTCTGCCTCTTCGGTCCAAATGGCCCTGAATGTGGGATCCGACAAGTTCGCTGGCACGCCTGGCGGGGCATCAATTGTGTAGACCAAACCAGATCCGTTAACCTGCACGAGTGTTGCGAAATTTAGCGTGACTATTGGCCTGAGACCGTATACCCTGACGCCCTCAACCACCCTCGTTGAGTTCAAGCGCATGTACTCACCTATGCCCGACGGCGAAACCCACAGCATTGCAACTTCGCCAAGTACCGCCACTTCCTGGTATGCATTCAATACGTCTTCAAAGGTCGCATTGGGACCGCCCCTGGACGTTGGCACCATTCCTATGAGAAAATGCCGTTCGGTTATCGGGAGCGTGTAGTTGCTGTGGCGTACTTTTGGATTCTGAACGCCTTCATTCTCAATGATCCCTACGGCTATAATGAGGAGTGCCAATCCTGTAATTCCAATCAATAAGGTTGTTTTTTTGGGCACCTTAATCCGCATTTCATATTCCAGAAAAGCCTTTAATTTTTATTGTCGAGATTCCAAAATTTGTCATTTGCGAGCGGCGCTTAGCCTATGAAAAAGCAGTCGCGAACCTTATGTCGCATATATTCAGCAGGGCTCTTGCGTGGGTTAGGTCTCGCTCATCGCTGAGCGCTAGCTCTTGCTCTCTCGACTAATTAATTGTGGCCCCAAATAAGTTACTCGAATCGATAAAAAGGCAGCAGGGCGGCGCAAGAGCGTTCTTTGTAACAAGTTGTGGACTGCCAATTATACCGACATGTGAAGTTAAGCAAGAGGTACTTTCCATTACCAAGGGTGAGGTCGGCGCCCGCCTTGCTCTGAAAATCGGCCCTATTGAGGGATTGCCTATACGGCCATTCTGAATCTTACAAAAGGATTATCTACAATCCGAGCGACATTATAGGTGGGGCAAAAGAGATCACTTCCAAGGTCATCTATTCCATTGCTGTGTTAGTGGTCATGATAATACTAGTCGTAGCAATCGCCATATCGCTTAGCACGGCGCCAGAGATCCAGATACTTCCGAGGAGGAGCGCGATCCCTGTTGATGCACTTAAGGTGATGCCAGAGAACGACTCGCTCCCCCCGATCCTACATGTGGATCTTTGGATGGACCCTGTACCCCTGCCCGCCACTGTAAATACAGCAGGAGCGGAAGATTCGGCCTTCATCATCCCAAACGGGAGTGCACTATATTTCTTCTTTACTCCGAATGCGAGCGTACCACCAGAGGAGCAACTATTCGATGGTGTGACCGGCGTCTATATTTCACATAATCATAACGGCACCTGGACTGAAGCAGAGAGAATAATCCTTCAAGATCATGGAAAGTTGGCATTAGACGGGGCAGTCTTCGTGCAAGAGAATTTAATGTGGTTCGCATCTGCGAGAGAGGGTTATGTAGGCGTTAACCTCTTTACCGCAGAATTCAAAGATGGAATTTGGTCTAACTGGAAATATGCTGGAGACAAACTGAACAAGGACTACCGCGTTGGCGAAATGCACATATCTTCTAACGGAAAGTTTCTGTACTTCCACTCTGATCGGCCAGGCGGAAAGGGGCAATTAGATCTATGGGTTACAGAGAATTTAGGGGGGGCATGGCAGCCCCCAATAAATTTAGAAGCCGTTAACACTGAAGGCGACGAGGGTTGGCCTTTCTTGAGCGAGGACATGACAGAGCTTTGGTTCATGAGGACGTATATGGGATCGCCAGCAATCTACCGATCTGTATACGAGAATAGCACATGGTCTGAGCCACAACTAATTATATCTCAGTTTGCAGCTGAACCATCCCTTGACAGTTACGGGAATATTTATTTTATACACCATTATGTCACAGGGGGGAAAATAATCGAGGCGGACATTTATGTCGCTTATAGGAAATAATTTCTCCTCATCCTGCCGTCTTAATATCCTCACGTGTCCTCTGTAAGGATATTTTTAACTAATAACAATTGAATCATTAAAAGAAGATGTATCCTCAGAAGGCAGTAAAAGGGCATCCATTACAGAAGATCCTTGAGGATGAATTATTTTATCATAATAATGCGTATAGATTCAAGAAGAGATGATAAGCCAGTTGGCAAAAATCCGACTAATAATTTTCTACTTTATGTAAAACATAATTAACTTAATTTTTAAGCAATATGATAAACTAGGTTTAAAGAATAATTATTCTCTCCAGTTGTGTTAATTTGAATCCCCCATCCTCGTTGGCTTTGATACGTCGTTAGTTACAAGGCGTATTTAGGGCCAATGAGACAAGTTTGAGGCATGTTCTTTTTTTCTTCATATGTCTTTACTTTGAAACATAGGTCTTGCAATGATATTTCATGATCTCCTTATAGTCCAACGGAGATAACTGCAAGCAACAACCCTGATCTGAAGCTGACAAGAGTGCCAAGATTAAAATGCGTGGTTAATTGTCCCGAAATCAATAGAGGATGGGCATAGGGGAAGTCGCCCCTTTTTGAGGTTTTCCAAGTCGGTTACGGAGCCGATCTAGCGTTGCTGTTTTTGTTGGTGATAGGATTTAGCAGCAGGGCTGTTGCGGGTGTGGGTTAGGTCTCGCTCATCGCTGAGCTCTCGCTCTTGCTCTCTCGACTCCTATTACCCGCGATTGCGCCCTGCTACGCTCGGCTCCCACCTCATCGCAATATTGAATCAGGCTACCCTCGAAATAAGCTTTCTAAAGGGATGAAGCGGTAGATCTCGAGCTCGATGGCGGCGACTGGGCACTGAATCCCGAAATTGACAAGGGCTTCAGGGTTGACCTCACCCAATGCGCCCACCCGCGCGCCATCTACAATTATCTCGGCTGCCCTGCCTTCAATGAAAGGAGGCGAGGAGAGTGGCCTGAATGATGCCTCCTTCGATATACCTTTCAGCAGGGCAGCCGCAACAGCTTGGATCTCCTCAAAGCTGACCTTGTGGTCGCTTATCGCCGCTGCAACGTGTTCGAGGTCTGCTGGCCCCCCTGAACTTTCCCTGACCACTAGACTGTACTCAAAGACCCTTTGCGGGTAGTTTACATGTGCGTTCCGCCCGAGGAAGTCCAAAATCTTCGGGAGAAGGAGGTCTCTGACCAGGGTATAGTCAGAGGAGACTGGCGATGCGATCTCTACAAATCTCCTTTGCGGGAGCTTTGGTTTGTCAACCATGACCTCTCTGCTCGTGAGCATGTAGGTGGCAATTTCCTGGAACCCAGCCCCTACCAGCAAGTCCCTAACCCTCGAGCGGAGCCTGTTCCCAGGCAACAGGGATCCCTCTGTAGCCACAGCAGGGTACTCTGGTGGGACGTTGTTTAGACCAAAAGCCATTATCAAGTCCTCTATCAGATCTACCTCATGGAGTATATCGACCCGATAGGGGGGTACCTCCACAATGATCTCTCTCCCCATTGGCTTCCGTGGGCGATGCCCCATGGAGGCGAGGAGGCGGACTGCCTCATCCGCGTTTATCTTCAACCCTGATACAGCCTCGGCATTCTCTAGCCTTAGACGATGCTCCCTGTGCTCAAGTTTTGGCGTCGTTGTTGTTTTGTCGGGATAATTGATCTCAACGCTTTGGAGGCGACCTCCCCTCTCGAGGATAGAGGTCACCATTATGTTGAGGCAGATGCCCACTGACTTCTCGTCGAGTCCTGTTACGTCGATGAAGAGATCGCTCGTCTCACTTGTCAGGCGCGTCTCCTCGCTGTTTATTATTGGCGGCATCGAGAGCACCCTGCCTCCGGAGTCGGATAGGAGCGGGAATCGTTTCTGGTCCGAGATGATCCAGGCGTACTCCTTCCCCTTTGGGGTGAGCTCGAGGATCTCCCTTCCCCCCAGAGGAGCCGTGGAATCGAGCGGTACAAATTTTATGTCTGTTGGAAGCTCGGCTGAATAGCGGAAGGGCGGCTTGACCTTTCCAAGGTCATAGACGCCTATTGACGCCTTCTTCCTGTCAGCCCCATAGGTTTTGTGAAGCTTCTCCTGGAGCTGCATGAACTGCCGAGCTGCCTCCTGGCTGAGAGATATGTCCCTCACAGCAGCGCACATTATTATTGGGCGCACCTGCAAGGCGGACCTATCGACGGTCAGTCGGAGAGGATCTAAATTGCTCGTTTTTATGGAATATTCGGACGCGCCCTTGGTATATGATCTGATCGCCCTTGCGATGCCCTCCGTGCTGAAGAGGTCAGGTCTGTCGGAGGTCACCTCGATCTGTATCTCGTCGCCACATTCGGACTCTTGACTGCACTTTATGGATGAGAGGAGGGATTCTAACCCCTCGGCCCCCTCTGGGAGGCCTGCAAGGGCTTTTAGATCAGCTGAGCTTATTGTGATTGTGGGCAACTCACCACCACCCCCAAGAGCGGAGCACCTCGAGGTCCGCCGAATGCAACTCGCGGATGTCGCTTATACCTAGCCTTATCATCGCAAGTCGATCGATTCCAATGCCCCACGCTATCACGGGGAATCCGATGCCGAGTGGCTTTAGCACTTCTGGCCTAAAGAGACCCGCGCCCAAGCACTCGATCCAGCCTAGCTTCGGGTGCTTCACAAAGGCGTCTATGCTTGGTTCAGTAAAGGGGTAGTAGCTTGGCTTGAACTTGATATCAGTGAAGCCGAGCTTTTTACCAAACTCAGTGAGTACGCCAAGGAGGTGCCTCACATTGATTCCCTCTCCCCCCACAATGCCGTCGAGCTGGCTGAACTCTATCATGTGCCTGGAATCTATTACGTCCGGCCTGAAGACCTTTGATAGCGAGAACGCCTTCACGGGAGGCTTTCTGTGCGAGTAGAGGTATTTTACTGAGCCGACCGTCATCTGGCTCCTGAGCATCCCGCGGCTGGCGGTCTCCTCGCTCCACTTGTACCCCCATCCCCTGGAGCCCGTCTCCCAGCCATCCTCGTGCACTCTACGGACTGCGTCTAGGAGATCCCTCCCCGCACCCACTTGTGGCTGGAGGCCCTTGACCCTGAAGCTGTCATGAACCGCCCTTGCGGGGTGATCCTGCGCCTGGAAGAGTATGTCGAAGTTCCAGAACTCAGTCTCGACGACGTTGCAGGTTGCCTCTTCGAAGCCCATGCCCACAAGTATGAGCCTTACCTCGTCAAGGAACTCCAAGTAGGGGTGCTTCTTCCCCAAGGCCATCTTTGGCGGGGAGGCGGTCACGTCGTAAGGCCTTAGCCTTGCCTCCCTCCACTTGCCGGATCTGATGATGTCGGAGGTCATGGTGTTGAGGAGGACCCCGGCGGGTTGCTTGCCTGGCACGAGCTCGAGGATGAGTGTCTTGGCTTCCTTGATATCCAGGAGACCCCTTGATTTGAGCTGCATCAGGATCGATCTCCCCTCATCCGAGATGGTCGATGCGTCTAATGGGTAGAGTAACCTCCCCAGGAGCGCATTGGCCTCGGACGGCACTTCCTTTTTGAGGACTATCTCGTTACCTTTTGGGCCTTTCTCAACAGTAAAAGATCCCGTCTTCTTCCCCCATCCCAGGGCAGCAGAGATCTCATCTGGCTTGAGCGCGCCAGCTATCGATGACATGGGCGCCCTTCCCCCCATGGACTTGAGGAGGGCAACTAGTCTGACCTCTGGCAGGCCGTTCTGGGCGCAAAATTTGCCCTCATCGGTAAGCGCGACCTCTTCCTTGATCAGTTCCTTTATTGTTATGTATCCCTTTGATGCCAGGAGGCTCGCTATCGGAAAGATGGAGCTCTCGGGGATGCTAGAAATCGAGGCCAGCGATCTGGCTTCTGAGCGACCCCCAGCCTTCCTCAGGTGATCCAGCAAGGCAGCTTCTGACTGGCTAAGAGACATGTTTGCGACCCCCTTAAAGACCTTTACATTATCGCATTAGCTCGATCCGAGTAGATTACCTTTCGCATCTATTTCTCCATTTCTAATCCTAGATGAGGATATTGGCTTGCCGTCTGCTGACTTTACATGCGGAACGACATGTATCTTTAGAGCAGGCATCCCTTTGGCGAGCCTGATTGCGTTCGCCTCTTCTGCCCTGATCAAGGTCCCTTCGCTGACGACGAGCACCTCAATAGCTGGATCCGAAAGCAAAGGACCAAACGGGTCTTCCAGCACAACGATCGATGCCCTTTCGAAAAGGCGGTTCACTATAAGGAAAGCCTTGACCTGCCCGATCCTCTGGTTCATTACCTGGATCCCTTCCTTCCCTTGAGAACGGGCAAACTCGTCGGAGGTTATGCCAACGATGACTCGGTCAGCAACCTCAAATGCGCTCCGCAGAAGTGCCTCATGTCCCCTATGGAGGTTGTCAAAAGTGCCGCCAACGGCCGCAACTCTTGCCTTGGGCATGAAAACCACAGATCAAGATCAAGGCAGGGCGGCTTTTAGGTCTTGCCCAGTCTTTCCTCTTATTCCTTCTTTGGCGGCGTCACAGCATATATTGCCTTGATGAAGGAACTTCCAGAGCACTTCTTGCACGGACCCAGATCCTTGAAGATGTAATCGCCCGTGGCGAATGCCCTCTCTTCTCTTATGTCGCAGCCTTTGCAGCCTATTACGGTCATCACTGTCTCAGGCGCCTCCGCGGCTTCCTTCTGCGGTTTCCCAGCGAAGAAGTATATCCCCCAAGACGCGATCAGGAGCGCGAGGCCTACAATCATCAGGTACGAGCTGTACTCAGATATCGGGTCTATGAAAGAAGCTGCCACGAATATCACGAAGGCAGCAACAGTCAATATTATCGAAGCGATCGCGAATTTTGGCTGGCGCCTCTTTGTTTTCGACATCATGTGCTTATCCCTCACTGCCCAACTCCAATCGTGTTGCCTATCCCTGCGACTATCACGATGTCCCCTTCAGATGTCCTCTCGAGTATTCCCTTCTTTATCCTCTCGACTATGTTGTCAGCAGATTCGACGATCTCCTTCTTAATTGTCGTCAAGGCATCTTCGAGTGACATCTTGCAGATTATCGCATCAATCGGTATCTTGTATTTTGTAGCGACGTCCTCTATCTTGAACTTCTCTGGGCCCGGGTCGCCGATTGCCGCGCCTACGCCCTCTACGACTTCGGCAGTGTTCTCGCCTTCGAGCTTCAGACCAGCGTCAACCATGATAATGCGCTTTACTTTCCCCTGCAGCGATTCGACGAGTTGCTTGACCGCTTCACCTGGCTTTCCGACCACTCCGCCGGGCCCCTCTGCCTTCAATACGTAGACCTTCCGCTTGGAGATCTCTATCTCTGAATAGACGACCTCCTCGGCGATTGCCGTCTTGGGGGCGCCTACCATGAGCTTCGAAGCGACCAGAGGTCCCAGGCCGTCGCCTATCGGCTTGCCTGCCGCAAAGGTCTTTTGCGCAGCATAATAGGCCTCGGCTTGTTTCATTATCATGGGCAGCTGCATGTCCAACTGCACGAAGATCATAAGGCTCTTGGTTTTCTTTCCAAGGAGGAGGTAGTGTCTAACGACCTTGAAAATGAAGTTCACAGCGGTCGCCGATTCCAGTATGTCCTCGAGGTTTGCCGAGTCGATCTTGTTTGCCTTTGGAGCGATCGCCTTTACAAATACCTTCGACCTCTCCCTCCTGTCGTCAAGAAGGTGCTCCAGCCTGTTCAGAACGCCGAATGGGTCAACGGAGACAGGCTCGATCGCGAAGAACTCAAGGAACGCATTTACGTTCGACCTGATGTCAGTCGATTCTTCCGAGTATGGCTTTATGCTGTTCAGCGCATCCTCACGGCTCTTGTCAGCCATTTCCTTGAGGCGGTTCACCGCCTTCTCCACATTGCGTTGGTAAGTGTATATCTGCATCCGCTGGTTGAACATCAGTATGAATGCGAAAAAAGCGACGACCCATATGATGTTGAATAGCATTGAGTATATATCATCGCCAAAGCCGAAGATCTGCCCTACCGGAACCATCTATTTACACCACTGGTTATTAACGCAAGACTGCTTAAGTTGATTTGATATCGAAGTATATTAATTTAGCCATATATATTGACTGATGTTTAATGGAGAAGTGGCCGCCAGCTTCCTCGGGTTCCCAGACCCTCTCGGCGTCCAGTACAACCAAGGACGTAAGGTGGTTTAACTACCGTGTTCGGAACGGGAACGGGTGGTTCCCACCTACTATGGCCGGCGTACCGATTGTATTAGAAAAACTGGGGGGTTTTTAAACCTTGCCCTCGGTCAGCTCTCCATGACTATCATGGTCATGGTGGATCTGACCTTGTCGAGCTGGCGGATCTTCTTCGTCACCATCTCCCTGAGGCGTTCCAGTGTGTCCGATTCCAGCATGACAACTATGTCATAGACGCCGTATACCATATAGGCAGTCTTGACTTCTGGGATCTTCTTTATGTTCTCGAGCACTTCTTTGTCTGTCCCAGCTTCAACATTTACCAAAACAAATGCAAGGGGCATTGTTTTCCACCTGATAAGAATAACGCTAAATTAACTTATAATCTCTTTGTTGCAATTCTTTGGATACAACTTGCGCACATGGGATCAGATTCCCTTTTTCTCCCTCAGCAACGCTGATACGATGGCAATGGTAAGGACTATTCCTACGCAAGCCGGCAGAAGGATACCCCGATCAATCAGGAATGCAGACCAAAAACAGAGTATCCAAAGGAGGCTTATCGACAGGCGTATTGGGATGCCCCCATCACGAATCTTGCTTCGCGCGAAGAAATAGAATATCGACGAGTAAATGAACCCGGTCAGGAGCCAACCTGCGAAGTTGATCAAAGGGACCCCATAATAATAGCCCGGCGTGCTCCACTGCCAGAATGAAGCGGCTACAGCCGCGGGGTCGACCGCGAGATCGATGGCGACATTTACGAAAGAGGCCAACGCACAGAGCTTGAGCCAAGACCTGTAACCGAACTTGGCATTCCCCGCAAGGGCAATCGCTCCGAGGAGCATAGGCAGGTAGGCGAACGGGACGGTCCATGGAACTTTACCGAAAACTAACGTCCCGATATCTGTACCGTATTGGAATTCGCCATATGGTATGCCCGTCTCTACAGCCAGGGCTTCGACGATCAGAGAAGCGACCGCTAGCAACCCCAGGATGAGAGTGCCTCGGCAAACCCCTAACCACCTCAATGCGGCCAAGAAAGAAGGAGCTGCCATAAACAGTATGAAGAGCGATGAGACGCTTCCTGTGGGTGCCTGGGACTCGAATGCTGAAGCTAAAAAGCCCATGACAGCGAATGACGCGGCACCGACCAAAGAAGCGGCTGCAATACGGTTCATGACTTGATCCTTCTATGGTACGATGGCTAGAAAATTGGGTATGCGATGGTCCAGCCGGTGAGCTTTGGGCACGAGAATGCTGCGTAAGGGCTGCATTTTCTTTGGCTGCTGTGATACAGCAATTCGATTCGCCATTACTCCCACTCGTCCTTGGCTAACGCACTGCTTTGTTTAAGACCGCTTTCAAGGAGGTACCTGTGAGCTGAAAGCGCTGCTTGGGCGCCCTGCCCTGCCGCCACAATTATCTGTTTATCCTTTACATCGGTTACATCGCCAGCTGCAAACATGCCAGGGACGCCAACGGACTGGAAGCGGTCTACCACAACTTCCCCGGCTTCATTCAGATTCGCAAGGCCCTTTATTGGGGCAGAGTTCGGAGTGAGGCCAATCTCGAGAAATACACCGTCGACTGCCAGATCGTAACCGTCTCCTTTGCCAACTTCTCTCAGGCGCACGCCTATCAATTTTTCATTGCCCAAGAACGACTGGACTTCCATCGGTGAATGGACCTTGACCTTAGCGGAAGACAGCACTTCGTCGATTAGCAGTTGATCAGCTTTGAACTCTTTCTTTCTGTGTATCAGGTGCACTTCAGAAGCAAAGGGGATGAGATCGCGTGCGGCAGTGAAGGCGGAGTTGCCGCCCCCAATGACCGCGACTCGCTTGCCCCTATAGAGGGGGGCATCGCAGGTCGCGCAGAAGGCGATGCCTTTGCCTATGAACCGATCTTCGCCAGGAACGCCTAACCTCCTGTATTCTTTCCCTGCACAGTATATTACAGACAAGGCTCTGAACCTCTTGCCAGTTTCGGTCACTACAGCGAACCGATCCTTTTCCCGCTCGACCTTGACTACAGCCGAGCCAATAGCCTCGTGGATAGTGAATGCCTCGGCGTGATTCCTAAATGCTTCTATCAGCTCGGCCCCACCTATCCTCCTTATCCCCAGATAGTTCTCAACCTCGGCGGTATAGCCCAATTGCCCGCCAATTGCCTTTGAGATGAGAACTGCGAGTAAACCCTTCCTTGCGGCATAGATTACTGCTGAGAGCCCAGCGGGACCACCCCCAATTATCGCTACGTCGTAGGTCGCCTCTTCGTCAGCTAGTCTGGCCTTCCGCTCTCCCTTGAGCTCACGCAATGCCTCGTCCACCTTGCGGTATTCTTCAGGATTGACCGCCTTCAAGATCTGAAGGTAGACGGATGGTGCTGGCAACGCCCCCTCGAAGCTGAAGCGTTCATTTATGACCGTCTTTGGCACCCCCGTAACCTGATACCTCAGTGCCAGCTGGGGGAACTCAGCGGCCTCAACAACTTCCGATTTTATCTTTGAATTGATAAAGGCAAATTGGTTGACAATCTTGACCAATTTAGGGCAATATGGACACGTGGGCGTCACAAAAATCTGGAGGTGGACTTCTTCAGACATGGCTTTGACAGCATCTTCAAGCTCCGGATCCAGGTCGCTCTTCCCAGTTGACGCCATCATTATCGCTTCTAATAAAGACGTGAATTCGTACCCGGCAGTCACGCCATAAAACCTAATCCACTGATCCGATTTGCCCATTATGATGGTCGCAGGGATCTTGTCGACTTTAAGGCGCGACGCCAGCTCATTATCAAGGAGAAGGTCATGAGTCTCCAAGTTTATCAGGGGCGAAAGCGAAGCGATTTCTTTGAGTATTGAGTGCTGGTGAGCACACGTAGGGCAAGCATTTTGTTGCGTGAATAAAATCACCTTCACTGGCGCTTTTAAGGCTGAAAATGCCTGGATGACCTGCGCGCGCACCTCTTCACTTATCACTGATGAAATGTGAACCATCCCCTGGATTACTATTGCAAAGAATTAAATAAAATAATTCTGAGGTATACGCTTAAATCGGGAGATCCCTGTCTCTCTATTTGGTGGTCTTATGGCATATTGTATGAAATGTGGGAAAAAAATTGACGACGATGCCTTCTTCTGCCCAGCTTGCGGTGCGAGGACAAGAGCAGGGGCAGCTGCGGGGGCGGGCAGCCCTTTTGATGAAGTCAGGGAAGCTATAGCGAAGGCGGGAAAAGAAATGGAAAAAGCTCTTGCCAAGGCTGCTAAGGAGATGGAGGATGCGATCAAATCGATCCACGAAAATGCAAAAGAGGCATTGAAGGAGAAAACAACCACGTGTCCGTCATGCAAAGAGGTCAATCCCTCCTCAGCAAGCTACTGTTCTAAATGCGGAGCCAAATTGACCGATTGAATATGCCGGCTTTTTTTGGGGGATCTCGTTGAGAACGGCGGCGGTCGTTCACGGTCCTGAGGCGATTGATTCTGGTTTAGCTGCAGCTGTCATTGAACGCTTGCGAAAGTTGGGCGATGTGAAGGCCACAATGGGAGGGGCTACAGGCGTAGCAGCAGTCATAGATGCGGGGCTTGAAGGGGTGATCGACATAAGCAAAAGGGAGCGGGTGTCCGACGCCCTGCTGCGTTTGGGCAAAGATTCGGATCTCCTAGTATTGATAAACGAAGGAAAGAGTGAGAAGAGCGCCATCGAGTTTGGTAGGGAAGTCTACTCTAGAGTTGAGGGGAAGCTTAAAGCCCCCTTCTTCCAGATCGACAAGAGGCAAGTGATTTATTGGAACCCTCATGCTGAGCGGTTTGCGCGTGATTTCGCCGCCATCTTTGGCAATAGTGTTGTGGACGGCACTAAGCTAGAACTGAAGAAGGAAGAGGCGGTACGTCGAACGGTCTCCTGCGTCAAAAAGGGCGAGGCGGTATGGATAAATGGCAATGTGATCGGCAGGGCGACTGGGAACGAAGTTGTAATAATTGACGATGGCAAGGGCGGCCTCGAGCTGATAGGGATAGAGATTAAGGAGGCGGGGTTAAAGAGGGTCGGCAAAGTCGATCTAAGGAATGCCATGATAAGGAGCGGCGTAACTCGAAGGACGTCGGCCACAAAGCGCGTGATTAAAAATGCTGGTGATGGCAAGGCATACTTAGTCGATCACGATGCTGAGAATGCAGCCTTCTCCTTAAGGGGGGCATCGGTTGTTGTGACCATTGGCGACGATACGACGGCGAATGCGGGTAGCGTTTTGGCGAGGTTTGGCGTGCCAATCATTGGGATCATTGACGGCGACGAGGATGGGATTTCCAGTGACAGGGCTTTCGAGGGGGGATCCGTGATATTCCGTGTCCGAAGTGGGGAAGACGATGCCGTTGGCAAGCTTATAAGAGATAATATCTTCGGCGGGAAGTCTGCTAAGGAGATTAGCTGCCAGGAAGATTTGGCGGGCAGGATCCAGGAGATCGCCAGAGGATCTATACTTAGCCGGCAGGATTTCTAGGTTTGTTCCTGGTCGAGAGGTAAAAAGGTTAGGGGCGCCTCCTGCGCGATTTGGTTAAAGCCCCTACCAAGATCAATATGCCGACGATGATTATAATCGCTGGCCCCAGAAGGTTCCAATTTGTCCATCCATAGATGATGCCAATGCCTACCAATATGAGGATGATGCCGAATATGACACCGACAATTAGACCGCCATTTGGGATGCCAAAGCACTCCTCTTCCTCTTCTCGCCCGAAACATTCATCGTCGTGCCTCTTCGGTCCCGCATAGGGCTGTGCAATTTTCTCTAGGGGAGCGCCACAACTGCTGCAGTAGAGTGCATCTGATGCGTTTTCCTTGCCGCACTTTGAGCAGTATTTCTTCTCCAAAATGAGCACCATTGTACAGTTAGTCTAGAGATCATTTATCTTTTTGTATTGTTTGGTATGTAGAATTAGAAACGTATTTTTCATATGGTTATTTTTAAGATTCTAATAGAAAACTGTAGGCATTACCAAGAAGAATTTATTTTGAACCCAAGCCAATTGGTAATGGATCATGAGGGCAGTTGTATGCGCATTCTTTTTGTCGAGCCACCGCTTGAGAGCTGGTTCATTATGGGGAAATATATGCCCCCTCCTTTTGGCCTGCTCACGCTCGCGGCTTACCTGGAGAGAGAATCTCCTGATGCAGAGATAGAGGTACTGGACTGTCAAGCCGAAGGGGTGGACTGGAGCACATTAGGCGATAGAATGCGAAGGAGCAACCCAGATGTAATAGCCCCAAGCGGGCTCTCGACATGCAACGCATATGCTGCTCTGAGGGTTGCGGACATTGCTAGACGAGATTGTCCTGACGCCAAGACCGTTCTTGGAGGGCAGCATTTTACAGCTCTTGCTGATGAGACCCTTAATGAGATCAGTTCTGTGGACTATATAGTCAGGGGGGAGGGGGAGATTACCTTCTCCAAGCTTGCTGGCGAGCTTAGCAGGGGAGGCGACGTCTCAAAAATTGATGGGCTCTCCTACCGCCAAGGGGGCGCTGTTAGGCATAACCCAGACCGTCCTCAGATAGCTGATTTGAATTCTTTACCTTACCCGGCTTATCATTACGTGAAGAAACACATGAGCAAATACTACTTCACCCTAATGGCAGGCGAGGGCATCCCTTTCGCGATTGTTGAGGGATCGAGGGGATGCCACCACAACTGCTCATATTGCTCGCAGTGGCAGTACTGGGGGAAGCGGCGAGGGAAGACGCCAAAACGGGTAGCTGACGAGATGGATTACATACACGGAAAATATGGAAGCAAGTTTTTTTGGCTGACTGATGACAGCATAGGTTTCGATAGAGAGATGGAGGAGCTTTGCGACGAAATTATTGAAAGAGGGGTATCTGACGAAGTCTGCTGGTTTATTCAGGCGAGGTGTGACGAAGTAGTAAGGAACGCACAACTGATCCCTAAAATGAGAAAGGCGGGGGCGATATGGATGCTTCTTGGGATGGATCCGCCGCAGGAGACCATATCGCGAGAGTTCAACAGGGCAGGGGGAGGGAGGGATGTGGCTAAGAAGGCAGTTGATTTGCTCAGAGAGAATTCAATTTTCAGTCAGGGGACATTCATAATAGGGAGCCGGAGCGACACGGTTGAGAGCATAAATCAAGTTGTTGCTTATGCGGATGAAGTTGACCCCGATATCGCAACATTCATGACCTTGACTCCTTTCCCTGGTACTTCCCTTTACGCCGAGGCGAAAGAAAAAGGCTGGATAGAGGTCTCCAACTGGAGCGACTATGATATGATTCACGCAATCATGCCAACCGAGAATCTTTCCAGGAAGGAGGTCCAGAAGCAGCTTTATGAGGCTTATAGGATTTTTTTTGGCTCCTGGAAAAGAAGGCGGCAGGGCATATTCTCCAATAACCCCATTACTAGGAGGACATACATATACCTGATGAAAGAGGCGATGCTCGCTGGCTTGAGGAGCCTGTTTTGAGGGGCACCACAATGTTGGACGACGGTAACAAAAGACGGGCGGATGCAGTACCTCCGATATCGAAGAAGCACTTGATGATGTACACTTTTATCTTCATCGCTGCGCCGTTGCTCACTTTTCTGATTGGTAGGACGCTGGATTCTCTCTTCATGTTTCCATCCTTCCCTCCTCTCCCGATCAATTTGGTCATGGGATTCACGGTGTTCTTTTCCGGCCTTGCGATAGGTATAAGGTCAACTAGGGCTTTGCTGAAGATCGGAGGCGGCCTCCCGTGGGGGGAGCTCAATGGCGGTTCGCAGACGAGGGCACTCGTCGATGTGGGGCCTTATTCCTATTCACGGAATCCAATGGTGCTCGGTTATTCGCTTCTGCCCTGTGGCATGGGGCTAATGTTCCAATCTCTTGGAATGGCGATCTTTGTGCCAGCCCTCACAATCGCATTAGCGACGCTCGTAATAAAGGGAAGGGAAGAGCCGAACCTTGAGAAGAGGTTTGGGCAAAGGTACTTGGAGTACAAGTCAAAGACGCCTTTTCTGTTGCCTAGGCTTCCACCTCCCTACAGGATGTCTTTGGTATATTCAACGCTTGTATTAGCGGTAGCCATAATCACTGCAGCGTCATCGTTGGGCGGTGGCAGAGCACCATATATTAGCCAAAATGAGAGGGCATTTCTGTTGGGCGGGTTTATTCTTCTGTGCGCGACTGGCGCTCTGCTAACAATACGTCCCCGGATTCTGAAATCGTTTACCCTCCACAATGAGGGAGCAGGGGCATTGCAACCTCCTTATGCTGGTGTCAGGACAAGGGAAGGGCACCACCCAAATTGCGATGAGTTCAAGGGGCACGTCTATTTGCTATTTGGCAAGAAGCGATGCTCTGGTTGCGCAGGACTTCTTATCGGGAGCATCATCTCTGCAGTGGCGGCCTTTGGTTTGTTGCTTGGATCCATTTCGATTGATCTCTGGGGGGAGGGCATAGTGTGGCTTGGCATTGTGATGATGTTGATTGGGGTTTTCAGGCCGTTTTTGGACTATATCAAAAGAGCGGCGCTCCATTTCATACTGGGGGCATCTTTTGTTCTTGGCGGTCTTTTCTTATTGCTGGGGACCATGGCTGTTGGAGGTTATGTGCAGTCCATCTTCGCGCTTCTTTCAATGCTTTTTATGATATGGGCAAAGATCACAATTTCCGGGCAAGAACAGAAAAGAAAGTGCGAGCGCTGTAAGGAGAAGCAGATTCATCCGCGCGAGCGCTGCCCCCTCATTAAATAATCTTCTAGAGGGCTCCAGTAGAAGTCCACCCATCCTTTTTCGTACAGCGCAGCCTGATCGGAGGGGACCCCGCGCTGTTCCAACGATAGCTCTGTCCCGCCTTCCTTTTCTTCAAGGATTATTTCCAAGCGGGAGGGGGGAAGACCACGCGGCCATTCCGCGGTATACCATTCTTGCACAATTTTTTTGCCTCTCTCGAGCACAAGGTGTCTTCCTTTGATGTAGCCGTCCCAAGCTGAAAACTCGCTGCCAACGGCTCCCAGGCCTGTTGCAACCGATCCTGTAAATTCTGATTGCTTTTCGGGATCAATTAGAGCATCGAAGATTTCGTTAGGAGGCGCTTTCAAGAAGATTTTTTGTCTAATTGTCCTTGTTTCAGTGGGCAATTGCCAACCTCCATCAATGCGGTTTTTGCCTCTCCTTTGTTGGCATCAGTTGGGTACTTCTTTCGGCTCTTCATATGATGGCTGCAACAAATCTTCTGGACGGGGTTCTTCCTCCCCTATGATCCTTATTGGAAGGTTTTGCGACACATTGAGTTCAAGCCTGAATACGTCAAACCTATTATAGTATCCAACGACGTCGTGAATTTCTTTCTGCTCTATACTCTGCGACACGTCTATTTCGGCCATTATCATCCCCTCTTTTCCTATTAGGGGGGCAGTTATCAACTCGCCTGTGGGGCCCAAAATCATGGTCGCTGGCTTTGGAGTGTTTTCGAGGAATGCGCGAATCTCTTCATTTCCCATCGATACCTGTTCGATCGCATCTTCATCCAGAACACCTGAAGCTACAATGTTGAAGACCTTGCCTTCAAACGAGTGCGCGGCCGATCGGATTCTTATTGCCTCGGTGAGGTTGTAATTGCCAGCTGAGCCCAATCGCTTGAAGGGGAACGCGGTCGGGTACGTCGCGATGTGGACTTGTTCGCCTTGTGCAAGAAGGGCGAATCTGGCCAAGGGGTTTGTATTCTCGCCACAGTTAAGTACGCCTATGCGCCCCAACTCTGTCCGGACCACCCTTAGAGATGATCCATCACCCCTAGCCCAGGTGAGCTTTTCGGCCCATGTAGGCACCAACTTTTGGTGCCGGTTGAGTAAGCGCCCTTCCCTGTCGAAGAGTAAGTTTGTATTCCACATCGCGCCCATGCTCACCGGACCCTTCTCTGTAACGCCTATCGACAAAAATACACCATGCCTTCGCGCGATCATGCCTATTCTGTTTAGCGCAGGACCAGGGATCTCTACAGCGTTCTGGAACATCCTCTTGTAGAAACCATGCTGATCGATAGGCGGATACAGCATATTCCAAACTGGATAAGCAGGGATGATCGTCTCGCCGAAGACGACTAGGTCAGCGCCAGCGGCTTTAGCTTCAGCCACCTTTCCGTCAACCTTGTCGATCGTGGCCTCCCTGTCCAAGAAAACAGGGGCCATTTGCACTGCTGCAGCCTTAAACTTCGGATATGGATCACCAGCCTTTTTCTCAAGCATAAAAAACCCTCTGACATATTATTCATCGCGTCGGTTTATTAAGATATTAAATAACCGTAAACATAATACATTTTGTTTAAATTCCAAGTGCTGAGCGCATGTGACGGGCCGGTAGGAGGGAGGGGAGATGATCGTTAGGCAGATAAAAGAGCATGGTGACAACTTCTCATATGTGTTGTTTGATGAGGTCTCAAAAGAAGGGGCGGTAATTGACCCGAGTTATAATGCCCAACCGATAATTGATTTGGTGAGGCATGAGGGCATTAATGTGAAATACATCATTGCGACGCATAGCCACAATGATCATGTTGCTGGCGTCAGTGAATTGAAGGGGCAATTAAATGCTCGAGTGGCGGCTTTCAGAGATTCTCCAATCGAGAAGGAGGTTGAGCTAACTCACGGGAGTGTGCTCAGGATAGGAAAAGAATCCTTGAAAGTCATATATACACCAGGGCATTCCAAAGACAGCATCAGCATACTTGCTAGAGGCGCAATTTTCACAGGCGATACGCTTTTTGTGGGGGAGTGCGGTCGGACGGATCTTTATGATGGCGATCCCAAACAGATGTACTCGAGTCTCTTCTTTGAGTTGATGTCTTTGGACGACGACATACTGGTTTATCCTGGGCACGATTATGGTAAAAAACCATTTTCGACGATAGGCGAAGAGCGGAAGAGCAATTACACCCTCAGAAGAAGGTCGCTCGATGAATTCATTCGATTCATGAATGAGCCGTGATGAATTATTTATCAGAGATGGAGAGACGTTACATCAGTAAATGAATTGGGCGCATTTCGGGTCGACCTACCCGATCTCATGTATTGAAGCATATCAGGTGGGGCTGGTGGGACTTGAACCCACGACATGCGGGTTTCCCCGCGCTAGCCGCTCCAGAAGAAAATCATTCCCCGAAGGGTCACAGTTTTCTCACTAGAGACCTCTGGAGCCCTTAACGAGGCAGCGGAATAACCGGTGCCTTGCCGTCATACCGTGCTAGACCACAGCCCCACCAAGCACAGAAGGATGCTGTGGAATTATATAAGGTTAATTTGCCTAAAGAAGGAGAATAACATCGTTAGCCATATTGATTTCAACAAAAACGGGGCGCTTAGTGCACTCTAATTAGGATTAGATATCCCGAAGGCTTAATAAGTCGTCATTTATTATGATCAATTGCTGGCAAGAGAGGGGGCAGTACGTTATGGTGTATTTGTGGGAGAGGGAAGACCAGAGGACCGGAGAGAAATCCTTCTTTCTGCAGTTCTTCGAACGCGATGATGTCTACCCAGTTGACAAGAGCATTGCCACGCAGATATTGGCCGTCTATAAGACGTGGAAGGTTGATCCAGGCGACCAGATGAATGTTGAGGATAAGAATGTAAAGACAACCTGCTACGAGATAGATGGCGATGTCCCAATAATAGTTCAAAAGATAAAGCCAAAGAACGAGTACGACAAGTATAGCATAAAGTTCTCGAAAGATGGGGAGCCAGTCACCCTCGACACGGACTTCATTTTCATGTTCCAGCAGGCCTGTAAGATGATACCTTTAAACGTTGACGATGTCAAATATGGCAGGATAAAATACAAAGCTTACCAGGTAGTTCCCAAGAAAGTAGCATGCATTCGACTCGAATAGCCGATAAAGACTAACAAACGTTTACTTTTTTACTTCCGTAGTTATTGAAGCCTCAGGCGGGGTTTGAACCCGCGACCACCGCCTTTTTGGGGCCTCTTCGGAAGCGGTTTGGGCCATACCAAGGCGGTGCTCTACCAGGCTGAGCCACTGAGGCTTAGTAAGTAAAGCATTAAGGCGGGATAATTAAATTTTGTTATATCTGGGAAACAGTAAGTACGCGGATATTCCATATAAAACCCTGTCCATAGGGTTAGAGCGCACATGTTTAGCCTTATAGTGGATTTGAATTTGATTAAATCAATATAATCGACAATAACAAACTTGGGAAGAACAAACCAATCAGCCATTTAGATAGCAAATAGTGTTTTTTTAAAAAATAAAAAAAGGGTTAAATTGGCGCTTTTGGTGGCGGAGGGGGGGCAACTGCTTTTGGCGTGGCATCAGGTGGCAGGGCTTTAAGATCAAGCTGTAAGAAAGCTATAGTGGCAACGACCCAGCCAACCCAGATGAGAATTAGGCCAACCGCAACAAAAGTTAGTATCGCGCCGATGAAGAAGAGCAAACCTGCAGTCGAAAACAAGCCTTTGCCAGTCTTTTGAGCGAGGGTATTGAATGAGCCCTTAAGGAAATAGTACCCTATTATGAAAGCGGCCACCAATATGACTATGGCAATCAAGGCAGAACCTGCGAAGGACATTATTATGTTGATATTGGATGCGGCGCCCCAGTCGATGCTTGAGAAAGCCTCTTCAAAGGCCCTGTAATTTGTCCAGTCTATGCCGGAAAGGCCAAGTGCAACAAGAGCGCTTAACGCAACGGTGAACAAGATCCCGATAGCCACTACGACACCAACTAAAGGCATCAATATGCCCCATAAAGCCCTGTTGAAGATCCTTGATTCGCTAAAATATTCTGCCAATCCTTTCATGCCTATTAAGAACAAGACTAGCCCTATGAGTATGAGGAGGGTGCTATAAACACCTATTAGTGGGAGCGCGCCTATCGCCACAAGAAGGGCGCCAATGCCCCCCAAATTTTTGCTCGTATTTGGATCCATTCTAATTACCATGATAAAAATGATAGGGCAGCATATAAATCATTATGACTATGATGTCACCATTTGATGAGTGATTTCGTAATATTTGTTGTGAGCAATGCTAATCGATGAAACAGCCTGAATGATCTCATTCTCTAGGTCTGCAATTTCAACGAATCACCTTAATTATTGTTTTACATTGGGCGTCAAAATAATGAGGCGTTCACTTTTTTAACAATTGTTGGTCTGCTATAGATCAAATTCCCAGAGCTCACCACTGCAACAGTCGATTCGGTAAAAAGGGGGCAGCGATATGGAGTGCAGTCATGCAGAAACCGAATTAGCTCTTCCATAAATTGTTAACCGATAAATTATATCTTAGACAATTTCGCGTGTAATATGGGGGGATACTATGCCCAAAACATTGAGGGAAGAGTTCCCCAGCGTTATTGACGTGGCTTATCATGAATATAAGAAACACAAGCATGTTTCAGACATAATGACTAGAGATGTTGTGTTGGTAGACCCTAATACGACTATGCTCGAGGCAGCAAAAATGATGGGCGAGAGGCATATCGGAAGCCTTCTTCTTAAGGGCGACGAAAGGCCAAGCGGCATAGTCACAGAACGAGACCTACTAACGAGGGTCATAGCAGCGAACAGGGATCCTTCGAAAGTTCTGGTAAAGGACGTGGCAACGCCGAGGCTTGTCACGATACGTCCTTACGCAACGATCAGGGAAGCTGCGAGAACAATGATAAGGCAAAAAGGGAAGCTGGTAGTGATGGAAGAGAGGAAGCTGGCAGGCATAGTGACGGCGTCAGATCTGATACGTTCTCTTCCGGATGCTCCAGAAACTTCCACTCTTGTGAAGGGGTTCATGACTAAGGATGTTAAGAGGGCGGCGCCTAGCACGAAAGTCATTGATGTAGCAAGGACCATGGGAAAGGAGAGGATCGGCTCCGTCATACTTGAGAAAGAAGAAAAGCCGTGGGGCATATTTACTGAGAGGGATCTTCTAACAAAAGTGATATTCATGGGCGGCAAGCTTGACGATGCTATCGAAACGTATGCCTCATCGCCGTTAATATCAGTTGATCCGAACTGCAGCATACACCGAGCTGCAAGGACAATGGCTGAAAAGCATGTCAGGAGGCTCCCTGTCTTCGATGGTGATAAGCTCGCTGGGATAATTACAGCCCGGGACCTGGTTGAGGCATATTCTTTATGAATGAAGCATAATCCTAAAGAATTAGGACGAGGAGTACATAGTGGGGGATATTAATGCCCTATTATGTACTTCTTTCAAACCTAACATCAGAGGGCAGAGAGACAATAAAGACGAAGCCGGAGAGAATCCAGGAAGTTAACAAGGAAGTCGAAGCTTTAGGTGCTAGAGTTGTTTCCCAATTTGCAACACTCGGTCCATATGACTTTGTAACAATATTGCAGGCACCTAACAATGACGCGGTTTACATGATCTCGGCTGAATTTGGTTCTCGAGGGACGGTCAAGATACTGTCGATGCCAGCCATCAAGGTAGAAGACTTCGTAACAGGCATGAAGAAGGGAAAGATTGAAGACACTGCTGAGAAGGGAGGGACCCTGCTCTAAACAAACACTTCCCTTTTTTTATTCACGATATATTAGGTTCATTTTCAATTTATGATGCAGGCATGAAGCAGATGGCTGAGCTCAAACTGATATAAGATACTATTGCGATAATAAAAGACGTGGGTCTTTATGCACAATATTGATGAGGTAAAAGGAGATGGATTCTCCGGGGTTTTCAGAGTGGCTGAGATTGTCAATTATCAAAGCGGTGCTGTTGTGAGTAAAACAATCATCGATAAGGATGCAGGGACGGTTACCGTTTTTGCCTTTGATCAAGGGCAGAAGCTTAGCGAGCACACTGTACCATACGAGGCACTCGTCACAGTTGTTGAAGGAGAGGGTGCAATATCCATTTCAAGAAAGAGGCACGTACTTTCGCAAGGTGATTCAATAGTAATGCCAGCGAACAAGCCACATGCCGTCTTCGCTGCCAAGAGATTTAAGATGATGTTAACAATGATCAAGGGAGAATGAAGATCAATCAGTATTAGTTTAGCGATCCCTTTAGAAGATTAAGTGCGGGGAGAGGGATTTGAACCCTCGAAGTCCTTCGACAAAGGATAACCCATCTTTGTAAATCAAGATCTTGAGTCCTTCCCCTTTGACCTGGCTAGGGGATCCCCGCATAAAGAAAGAGTTTGCTCGGACATATTTAACAATTGCTAATCCATTGAATTGATGGATTATCCATAGACATAGGAAAGCAAGAACATGATCACTACAACTGCGCCCATGATACCAATAAAGAGGTAGCTGAATTTCTGCTGTTTCTTGTATTTCTCTTCTTCTTCCTTATATTTCGCCTTGCAGATCTCTGAGCATAATTTCTCCCCTTCAGGGGTAGCGATACCACATATTACGCAGTGCGAATGGGGACCCCATTTTTCTTCAAATTTTTTTGACATTTTCTACACCATCATGGGATTACAATTGTGCCTTCTTCCTTTCCTTCCACAGCCTTCAAGACATTCATTGGGTCTCTGCCATCTATTATTTTTGTCGTTATTTTAGAGCGCCGTATTATCTTAAGGGCAACAGAATCGATCAGGTCGTACTCCCCAGCCTTTACGCCTGATGAATCTAGTATCCTCTCCAACTCCGCAATAGTGACTTTCTTGTACTTTTTGGCATCCGGATTCTTTCGCGGATCGCTTGAGTAGACGCCATCCACAGTAGTTGTGTTCACGAATAGCTCAGAACCGGATCTTTCAGCCAATACAGCGGCAACAGCGTTGGTGGATTGACCGGGCTGAAGCCCCCCCATCAATACGATCTTCCCTGTAGCAAGCGCCTTTTCTAGCTCATCAAAATCTTTTGGAATGAATGGGCAAGCAAGATCCCCCAAAGCCTTGGAGAAGATTTTTGCGTTGAGGTTTGCTATCGATATTCCGATTTGATCGCACGTAGATTCATCAGCCCCATTTTCCCTTGCCATTTTAATATAATGGCGCGCCGGTTCGCCACCACCAACGACGATGAAGACACAATGACCTCGACCCTTCAATTGCTCTATCGCACGCACATAGGGTTTGAGGTCAGGCATAGAGGTCAGGTCAGGGAATAATATGTGGCCGCTCAGCTTTATTGTGACCTTCAACGTCCCCACCCAGCGATTTTTATAGTGTAAGTCATATATAGGTTGAATGTTCCGATACTTCAGAGGTTACATCAGTTGCCTGAGGCTAAGAGGAGCTCTCTTGAGCTATATAGATTAAAGAGAATCGTGGAAGAGCTCGAGTCTAAAGAGGGCAAGGCCACAGAGCTGATATCGCAGTACATCCCGCCTGGAAGGCAGATCTCTGATGCAATGACTAACCTCAGAGAGGAATATGGCACCTCAGCCAACATAAAATCGAAGTCGACCCGAAAAAATGTCCAAGATGCAATTGAATGTATAATGCAAAAGCTGAAGTTGTTCAGGATGCCACCTGAGAACGGGCTGGTGATCTTCTGTGGGGCGATACCAAGGGCCGGACCTGGGACTGAGAAGATGGAGACCTATGTGATTGAGCCGCCTGAGCCGATTAACCTTTATCTTTACAGGTGCGATTCCAAATTCTATCTGGACCCTATTAAGGAGATACTGGCTGAGAAGGATGTCTACGGGTTAATAGTTCTGGACAGGAGCGACGCCACCTTTGCACTATTGAAAGGAAGAAGGCTCGACATAGTGGAGACAATTACTTCGGGCGCACCAAGTAAGCACGACGCAGGCGGGCAGTCGGCACGGCGCTTTCAACGACTGGTTGAGATAGCGGCTCACGAGTTCTACAAAAGAGTGGCTGAGCATGCAGAGAAGATATTTCTGCCTATCGAGAACCTCAAGGGGATCATAATAGGCGGTCCTGGACCAACGAAGGACGAGTTCTACAACGGCCAGTTTCTACACTATCAACTACAGAAGAAGGTGCTAGCTGTAGAGGATTTGGGGTACACTGAAGAGCCAGGAGTATACGAGCTGATAGAAAAGTCCCAAGAGGCGCTTAAGAACGTCGAGTTCCTGAAGGAGAAAAAATTGGTTCAGAATTTCCTGTACCTCTTGGCTAAAAGCCCAAATCAGGTGACTTATGGAGAAAAAGAGGTGAGGGACAAGTTGTCCAAGGGAATGGTGAAGACCATGATTTTGTCTTCTGGCCTCGATTCCTTTAGGGTAAAATACAGATGCGCCTCCTGCAATGAGGAAAAAGAATTCACCTACTCAAAGAGTCAGATGTTATCAAAATCTGGCAAGGAGCAGTGCCCCAAATGTGGCACAATTATGGAAGAGGTCGAGAGCAAGAGTATTGTTGAAGAGCTCGGAGCGCTTGCTGAATCAACAAACGCCAAAGTCGAGGTAATTTCTACTGAGACTGACGAAGGGAAGATGCTCCTAAACTCTTTTGGGGGCATTGTAGCGATCTTAAGGTTTGCCTCTCAAGAGTAATTCATCTTTTTAGATTTCTCAATGGCAGCCACGATTGCATCGTAAATTATTTTTGAGATGCCCCTAGATTCCATTACCTTTAAAGCCTCCTCTGTCGTGCCGCCGGGCGAAGCGACCGCCCTAATCAGATCCACTAATCGATCAGAAGATTCACGAGCCATTGAACCAGCGCCCAAACACGTCTGAGAGACGAGTTCCCTTGCAAGATCTTCTGGGATCCCTGCGTCGACCCCTGCCTTCACCATGATATCCATTAAAAGGAAGAAGTATGCGGGACCGCTTCCGCTGATTCCAGTTATGGTGTCGATTAGGGCTTCTTCTTCAATGGATATCGCCATTCCGACCCCTTTCAAGAAGGAAGAGACAAACTTTCGGTCAGCCTTGGTAACAGCTTTGCTGTGAATATAAACTGATGCGGCTTGGTTAACTGACGCGGCAATATTTGGCATCACGCGCGTAACTCTTGCGTTCTGACCTAATCGCGAGAGGTAAGTATTGATTTTGATCCCAGCAGCTATTGATATGTAATGCACCTTTCCCTCAACCGTACAGTATTTCAGTCTGTCAAGGATCTTCGGGATTTCTTTGGGTTTTATTGCAAGGAGAATTGAATCATAATTTTGAAGTTCGCCTAGGTCTGAAAGCAAGGATAGACCAGCCTTCTGCGCCGCTACCTGTCTTTCGGGCGAGAGCTCGTATACTCCGGTCATTTCTGCCGAAAGGACGCCTGCCTTTATTGCTCCATCAACTAAGGCGGATCCCATCTTACCATAGCCTATGACTCCCAACTTTCTTACCATTTTTTCATCCTCACCAAAAAATCGGATTCGAGGGGGGCGTGAACGAAGCGCCGTGCGTTTTGGCCCACATAGTCACCTACTATATGACCTGAACCGATAAGAAGATACTTGGTCGTGACCAGCCCCTCAAGCCCCACAGGACCTCTGGCATGAATCTTGTTTGTCGATATCCCAACCTCAGCTCCGAGGCCATACCGGTAACCATCGCTAAATCGGGTTGACGCATTGACCATTACTGTCGATGAATCTACCATGGACAAGAATCGTTTCGCATTATCGGCGTTTTCAGTTATGATGGCGTCTGTATGGTGTGAACTGAATTTATTGATATGAACGATTGCTTCCTCAACACCCGAAATTATTTTGATAGGTAAAACAAGCTCGAGATACTCCGTTACCCAATCTTTATTGTCAGCAGCTCTTATCGGCATTCCCGCGTCAGAAAGAATGCGTACAGCCTCTTGGCATCCTTTTAGTTTGACGCCGCTCAAGATCATTTTTTCGGCGATCCTTGGTAGTAATGACGGAGCGATTTGGCGGTCCATCAGAAGTATTTTCATTGCGTTGCAAGCTGCAGGATACTGGACGCGCGCATCATGGCAAATCCGTATGGCTTTATCTGGATCTGCGTCCTTGTCCACAAAGATATGGCATATCCCAGACGAGTGACCGAGGACTGGTATCCGCGTATTAGCCTGTATATATTTTACAAACTCGTTGCTACCTCTAGGAATCACCAAATCGATTTGGTCCTCCATTTTGAGAAGCGCAGATACGGCCTCCCTACCCTCGATAAGCTGAATTGCCCCCTTAGGTATTCCTTCCCTCACGAGTGCAGACTCCATCAAACTAAACATCACTCTGTTGGATTCTGCGGCTTCTGAGCCGCCTTTGAGCAAAACGCAATTGCCTGACTTTATGCACAATGCGACTATCTGTGGCAGTGCATCAGGGCGCGCTTCGAAGATTGCCGCTATAACACCGAAAGGCACTGTCACTTTATAGAGATCCAAGCATTCATCAAGCTTGCATGAATAGGTCGTCTTGCCAACAGGGTCGGGAAGTGCCGCTACGCTCTCAACCATCCTCGATATTTCTGCAATTTTTTCATTGTCTAGCTTAAGTCTGGCAAGCAGGGACTTAGATAGTTCGCCCTTAGCGAGCTTTTTTTCCGCAACAACAATATCAGCTTTATTCGAAGAGATCAGGGGCGTTACATTTTCCATTATCTCTCTTGCTGCAGATTTTAGAGCCGCGGTCTTTGTTTGATCCGATACTTGCGCCAGCAATGCGCTCGCCTTTTTAGCAGCAGCTACCTTTAATGAAAGATCTTCAGCCTTATTTTCTACCATACTAAACCACCGGGCAAAACAGAGTGCCTATCTGGGAGCCTTCGATTATTCGTTCTAAAACATTAGGCAAAGAGGAGTTGGCAATTACCATTGGAATCCCTGCCTCTGTCACTATCTTAGCAGCATTCAATTTAGCAGCCATCCCTCCAAAGCCTCCATGTTTGTCGTCGACCATCTTCTTCAGGTTGTCTGTAACCTTGTCTACGCATGTGATAAGATGGGAGCTAGCTTTTGACGGATCGCCATCATATAAACCATCAACATCAGAGAGAAGTATCAGCAGGTCAGCATTCAGATGAACCGCCACCAATGCTGATAGGGTGTCGTTCTCGCCAAATTTTATTTCGTCAACCGCTATGGTATCATTTTCGTTAATTATCGGTATCACGTCTAGTTTTAAAAGCGTTTCCAAAGTGGTTACCAGATTCCTAAGGCGTTTCTTGTTTCTAAAGTCGTCCCAGGTTAACAATATTTGGGCGACATTAAATCCTTTGAGGTCCATTACGTCTCTATAAGATTCCATTAATGCGACTTGCCCTATTGCCGCGAGGGCTTGGAGGCTCGATATGGTTCCATTTTTCATCTGCTCGCGGATTATTGTACGACCTGCTCGAATTGCGCCAGATGATACAAGTATGACCTTTATGCCCCTTCTTTTTAGCCTTGCAAGCATCTCGCATAAGGAATCTATCTTTTTCTCATCGATTGACCCTTTGTCAGTTGAGAGAGAAGAGGAGCCGATCTTTACCACCACAAGCTTTGCCTCAGCTAAACCAGTCCTGCAGGCACTCTCCTGCCCTTGAAGTTCTGAAAAAGACATGGTACCACAAGCCGCCTGATAGTTGATAGGAAAAAGCAGACGCCCATTATTTTAAAGGTTTGCCTTCTTTTGATATTGTTAAAGCCATGAATCACATCTCAATGTCCTTGAATCCTTTCAAATGGAAAATAAGGAAGGGGGGGAAGATGGAGGTTAATGCTTTGCCTTCGCATCGTGCTGCATTGCTATCTGTTTCCAATCGATGTCTTCTGAACCATCATCATATCCAATAATTTCACTTTCGTGGGCAATATCCAGCTCCTTTGACGAGTTTAATGATATCACCGGGATCAAAAACGTTAGTTCCTTGTCATCTTCGTCCCTTACTATAGCAAGCGCAATAGCGGGTTTTTTATAATAGCCACCTTTGCCGTCTTTCTTAGAATAAACAACGCTTAATTTTTGGAAAAGGGGAATATAATTGATTACATCTTTATGCTTTACCATAATTCATCACCATCTATAGAGTTTAGATAGTCAAATTAATTTAACTTCCGATTTTACGACTAGATATCGATGGCAGTAACATTAGAGGCAGAGAGTGGGCGTAACGCGTTTAAAGGAGCGTAAAATTTAAATATGTTTACATTTTGTTAATGTAAGCGTAATTGGTTTTACTTTTTGTAAAATCAGTTCCTAGGAGACTAGACTATGGGCCGTAAACTCGATATTGCTGATATGAAGATAATCAGCAGTTTGCAGACGGATGCCAGGTGTTCAATCACTAGTCTTGCTAGGCTTGCAGGCGTATCTAGACCAACTGTAATGAATAAGATAAAAAGACTGCAAAAAAACGGTTTATTGAATTTAAGCGCTCGCACTGATCTGGTTAAGCTCAATTTCAAGCTGGCGAATATCACGGTTATTTTTGAGTCGAAAGAGAAAGGCTCAGAGTTCATAACTAGGATGAAGTCTTGCCCTCGCGTTCTTCAGATCTTGCAAATGCTCGATGGCGACGGCTATACAATGCTGGTTTATGCAGAAGATGGGGACACATTAATCTCATTTGTAGAGAAGCTCAGGAATTTAGTCGTTGGTAGATTTAGCTGGCATAGGGTAAAACCAATGTACGGCAGTGAGTTTATTTTGAATATTTTTTCTGAGAAGAAAGAGATGACCCCTTGCGATGTAAAATGCTCTGAGTGCAACTATTACAAGGAATATGATTGTGTTGGATGTCCTTTATCGGAAGATTATGTTGGTAGAAATATTGAGGTTTAGGTGATAAAAGTGAAAACAGTAGTTATAGGAGCTGGGTTTGGCGGATTATCTGCAGCAGCGCTTCTTGCTAAAGAAAGCATGGAAGTTGAGGTTATTGAAAAAAATGAGCAGATCGGGGGACGCGCAAGCGTTTACAGTGAAGGCGGTTTCAATTTCGACATGGGGCCTTCATGGTACCTTATGCCAGACGTTTTTGAGAGATTTTTCGCAGAATTTGGGAAGAAGCCACAAGATTTCTTTGAGTTGAAGAGGCTTGATCCTGCTTACCGCATTTATTTTGACGGCAGCAAAGTGGTCGACATATCGGCAGATCTAGAGAAAAATTACGAACTCTTCGACAGTTTGGAGAGTAATGGCGCAGAGAAGCTTAAGAAATATCTCAAAGAATCCAAAGAGAAATATGAGCTCGCAATAATGGAATTACTATACCGTGACTATTCGAAATTATCAGATCTTGCGGACCGAAGATTGATGAGGCAGGGTCTCAAACTGAACCTCTTTGAGAAGCTTGACACTTACGTCAATAAGCACTTTGAGAGTGACGAAGCTAAAAAGATAGTCGAATATTCGATTGGCTTTCTTGGAAGCGCACCAAACAACACGCCCTCGTTTTACCACATAATGTCCCACATTGATTTCAACCTGGGTGTTTGGTATCCAGACGGCGGCATGAGAAAGGTCGCTCAATCAATAAAGCAGCTTGCTGAATCTTATGGTGCGAAGATTACTCTTAATGAACCTGTGACTAAGATAGGCGTTCCGGACAGAAAAGTCAGGTATGTAAACACCTTAAAGTCGGGAAGAGATGTAGACATTTGTGTTGTTAATGCTGATTACGCTCATTCGGAACTTGAGTTGTTGGACGAACGGCACGTGGTTTATGATAGAGACTATTGGGAAAAGAGGGTTTTAGCACCTTCAGCATTTGTTGCTTATGTAGGGATTGATAAAAAAGTTGACGGCCTCGCTCACCATACACTTTTCCTTGACAAAGATTGGGCTAAAGGCTTTAGTGAGATTTTTGATCCTTCAAAAGCAGCTTGGCCAATCAGCCCTTCATATTATGTCAATGTGCCTTCGAAAACAGACAGAACGGCCGCTCCTTCAGGATGCGAATCATTGTTCATACTTGTCCCCTTGGCCCCTGGTATAGAAGACACGGAAGCGATCAGGGAGAAATTCTTTAAAAAGATCGTCACTAGTCTCGAGGGAACGATCAAAGACAACCTGACGGATCACATACTTGTCAAGAAAATATTTGCTCTGACAGATTTTGCAAAGAGATACAACGCTTACAAAGGGACTGCGCTAGGCCTATCGCACACAATGAGGCAAACAGCAATGTTTAGACCTGCCCACAGAAGTAAAAAAGTTAAAAATCTTTTCTATACTGGGCATTACACACACCCTGGCATAGGTGTCCCTATGGTATTGATATCCTCACAGATCGTAGCTAACGAGGTCAAGAAATATGTTTCCGAAGGAGGACCCTAAAATGGAGAAGAAGATATACAACACCTTCAAGAGAGGCAGCAGAACATATTTCTATAGCACGCTCTTCTTCCCCCCCAGCATCAGGGAGGACGTGTTTAAACTCTACAGCTTCGTAAGGGTAGCTGATGACTTAGTCGACCAGGTACCTCAAAATGAAGATGGATTCTATTCATTCAGAGACATGTACCGTTCAGCACTAAAGGGAGATCTAACGGGGGATGTGGTCATAGATTCTTTTGTTGAGCTGTCCAAAAGGAAGCGATTTGAGCCTCAATGGGCGGAATCATTTCTGAACTCGATGGAAATGGATTTGCACAAGAATGAATATGCAACATTAAAAGAATTGAAGCCTTATCTTTATGGTTCTGCGGAAGTCATCGGCCTATTCATGTCGCGAATCATGGATTTGCCTACGGCAGCTTACAAATACGCGATGTCTTTAGGCAGGGCGATGCAATACATCAATTTCATTAGAGATATAAATGAGGACCTTAAGCTTGGAAGAACCTACTTGCCCACTGAAGAGATCAAGGATTTTTCCTTGAACAGCCTTGAAAGAAATGAAGCGACATTGAAAGCAAATGAGTTCCAGAGGTTTATCTCGTTCCAAATTGAAAGATACATCAAGTGGCAGAATGAGGCCGAGGAAGGCTTCGTGTACATGCCTAAGAAGTATCTCTTGCCAATCAAGACTGCTTCAGACATGTATGCATTCACAGCCAAAGTAATAACGTCCACACCTTTGATAGTCTATAGCAAAAAGGTCAAGCCTTCAATTCCAAGGATAATAATACACTTTGCATGGAACAGGCTTAGCATAAAAGATAGATATGTTTCAAGCACCCATCTTCCTCCCATAACCCTTGCTGGCATAAGTCAAGGTGTCTGATGTTGAAAGAGGCAAGAAATGCCCTTTTATTTGTTTTTAAGGTTTCGAGGTTCCGATTCTGGATATACACGGCAGGGACGTACGTTGTAGGCTTTGCGCTTGGCGCGAATTCATTGTCGTCATTCTTCATGCCCGAGTATTTTATTTTTTTGATTTATTTTTTTATTCCGGCCAACATATTTCTTTACGGTATTAATGATTATTGGGACGCCGACACAGACCTCAAAAATCCGAAGAAAGGCGAAAGGGAATACAGGATCATTGAAAATGATAGGAGGCGGCTTAGAAATATCCTGCTTTTCATGACGGCGTTGAGTTTATTCTTATTTATTTTCATAGATCTCATATCAAAAGTAATCCTGACGTGTTTCCTATTTTTATCGTATTTCTATAGTGCTAAGCCGTTGAGGTTTAAAGCGATACCAGGCCTTGATTCGTTATCTAACGTTTTGTATCTTGTGCCTGGCATTTTTGGCTACTATTTGGCAGCTGGAGAGCTTCCACCTATCTTAATTGTGGCTGCAGGCGTGCTACATACAACGGCGATGCACCTCTTCTCAGCCATACCTGACATAGAGTGTGACAGTTTAGCGAAGATCAGGACTTCTGCAGTGGAGCTGGGGAGGGAGAAGGCGCTAATAGTCTGCTTGTCACTATGGGCAGGGCTTGCCTTGCTTGTAGTTTTACTCACAAAATTTCACCCATTGAGCTTTTTGGTTTTTCTATACCCTGCAATACCTTTTCTCCTAATCGTAAGAAAGTCATCGAGTATAGAAAGATTATATTGGTATTTGCCATATATCAATACAGCTCTGGGCGGATTATTGTTCGTTGGTCTGGTCATGAGGCTCATTTCATAAGTCTAAACAAATGATTGTGTTTAGGAAAAGATCGAAAAAGGGGGATGGAATAATGGAATGCTCCTTTGGTTCTAAGAAGGAAAAGGCAGGGGCCATTGTGAGGCTTGCGAGGCTTCACTTCCTAATTCCAGGCATCCTTCTTTACATGCTGGGAGCTTTTTTGGCTTTGTCGAGGGGGGCGGCTTTTGAATTAATAAAGATCGCTTTAGGCTATTGTATATTCTTCTTCGCGCATTTATCGGTGTCTTTTAGCAACGACTATTTCGATATGGAGGGCGACCGTTATGCGACTCAGACTTCGTTATCGGGAGGTAGCGGGGTACTTATCAAGCATAGAGAGCTTGGCAGTTTCGCATTGAAATTTTCAATATTCTTGATTGCAGCTTCGATAGCACTTGCCTTAACATTTACCATACTTTTCGATTATCCGATCTCATTTCTGATTTTTTCGATCGCAGGGGCTTTGCTGGGGTGGTTTTATACTGCTCCTCCGCTAAAATTGGCTTATAGAAGACTTGGTGAGCTGTCAACTTCCCTCGCTGCAGGGTTCATTATGCCTGGTATGGGCTACTTTGTTGTTTTTGGCTCAATCGACATTTGGTTCATTTTGCTATCGATCCCTCTTTGTCTTTATGGGCTTTATTTCATATTGACTGTGGAGTTGCCCGATGCTGAAGTCGATAAGCTTGGAGGCAAGATCAATCTGCTTGTCTTATTTAACAGGAAGATCGGAGCCGCAGTTTCATTAATAGCTACTCTTGGTGGGACGTGTATATTTACATTTTATGCCATCCTAGGGACGCTTGGCAATCAATTAGATGTGCGAGGGATTGCGGCGCTATCTCTGATCCCTTTAGGAGGGGCCTTCTATGGGCTAATGCGTAATTACAGCAATATCAAAGAAACCTTAAATCAAGTGAAGTTAAATTTTGCATCAATGATGAGTTTTCTTTTATTGAGCGACTTGTACATTTTGTTACAAATAGCAGGATGATCATTCAGTTCTGTTATCCAAACACCTTTGTACGCGTTATCAGCCATTCGATCAAGCCCGTTCCCCTCCCCTTTAATCCCGAGCATTCATGGATCGCCATCTCTTCGTATAACTCAGTTACAGATTGACCAAAGTCTCTCTCAAATTTGGCACAAGTGTTCGGCGCCATCAATTTAGAAACGAGTGAATATTTACTTCCATCTGAACCATAGATCACAGTCTTTGCACCCACGGGCATCCGATTTGTCCCCTTTGCAAAGATCGTTTCCAACTCGAGATCAGATATTGCGACTATTTCATTCCCGGAGAGTATGTATCCAGATGTTTTTGAGGTACTGCCAACCGTGTCTCTTCTCAAACCGATGGACAGTTCGTTGAACTGTGCGTGCATCGCAAACCAGCCATCAATATGCCAATTTCTTGGTCCCCAGCTCTTATCTCGTTGACCTAGTCCATCAATCTCAATTGAAGTCCCATCAGCCAGTCTCATTTTCCCACGAACTTTGCCAGGTTGCTCAAAATGCCTCAGCCAAGAAGTCCCGCTTCCCTCACCGAAATCGATTGGGGGGCTTCGGCTATCCCAGCTTAAGTCAACTGAAAACTCAGGATCATTAAAAAAAATTTGCCATTGTTTCAAAGGTCTTTCTAATCTAAAACACAGTTTCCCATCACTCAATATTTCGTTCAGATCGACTGGTATTGATGATTTAAGTTCGTTGTAATAGATTTTTTTCTTATCTTTGTAAAAGATGGCGAAGACGAACTCCCTTATCTTAAGATTGGGCATTATGCCGATAGTCGCAAAGCATGAGATTCCGCTTTCCTCGTCAACAAAATTGAAGTAATAGCTTTCCCTCCAAGAGCGTTCGCTAGACTGAAGGTGCAGGGCTTCGTCTTCAATCGAAAGTGACACAGGAATACCTTCTAAATCATTCTGGCAAATAATACATGATGGGATCTTTTTCCTTAATGAATGGCAGCACTTTACTTTTTAAAATTTTTTTCTTTATCCGCGAGAATGCAGGGTCTTCATTAGCTTTCATGAAATATGGCAGATATTCCTCCTGAATAAATTGAGAAATATTCCAATCAATTTTATCAGTAATACCCACTTGATCAGTATATCGAGCAAAGCACCGCCAATAAGCAGTTGCCCCTGCGAGGAGGAGGTCTTTGCGCCCCATCTCAGCAAATTTCATGTATAGTTCAACTTGCGCCTTTTCGCTTGCTTCAGCATAAGACGGCAGCTCGTCTAGACTTATAATGTTCAATTTTTCTCCCACTCGCGCGTACGCCACCATTCTTGTTACATGTTTTGAGTATTCACCAGGTTCGATGATCATGGTCCCGATATCGTTGAAGGTTGCTTGAGCGTTCTTCAAAGTCATCGCTATCCCTAAAGACGAGGTCGGAAGTTTTGCCTCGGTGTTCGACCACGGCAGCCATAACCTTTCCTTGCCATCGTGAAGGTTGGTATACTCAGAAATGACTAGAATTTCTCCTCCTTCGAGTGTGTAAGGCCCATGATTCACAATTTTTGCGCGGGCCTCGCATTCATCTATGAACGAGTATAGATCAATGGAGCCGACGATCCTCCTTACTTTTTTCACTTCATCGAAGTTGACTGGTTGTAGGCGATCAGTCAGCCACTTTATAGAATCTTCGTCCAATGCCAGGTTCATGTAGCCAGAAGCTGCCACGGTAGGTTTTTTGGTATTGAAATACGAGGTGGCGAAAGCGTTCCATTTTTCAAGCATGTAAACCCATTGCTGCTGCTTCTCAAGCGGTTCTTTCGAAGGATCTCCCCCATACTTATTGTAGATTGTTCCCATCCTTGCTAGAGAGTAATACAGCCAAAGATACGAGGCCGACAGGGCTTGGATGGGCGACAACAGCTTTTTGTTCCGCTTTGCAAGCTCCTCAGGCGTTATCCTGTCCCACACTTGCTTCATGACGTCATAGAGGTGATGGTAAGTCTGATAAAATCCCACTGATATGTAAGCATTAACCGGGAATAATTTTGATTCTAAAAGACTCCTTTCCAATACTATTTCTGAAAAAACTTTGCTGATATGGGCTATCAGCGCATTAGCTTCTTTTATTTCCAAAGTGCACTACCTTATAGGAAAAATATGGCTAATGAGTACATAAGGTTTGGCGCTTTCTAAATAGAAAATCAACTTTGAAATTAGTTTTAACAAAAGTTAAATCTACTGTTTGAGAAATAGGATGTATCCGTTCTTTAAATTGGCGACATTTATGAGGGTTATAGGCAAGGGGCAGATCAGTCTGAACCTTAGAGCGCGCGGTGAGTTGAGGGTCATTAAGACAATCCATGACGTTATCAAACTCATGAAAGAGGGAGCCGATGGCAAAATTGTAATGGTAGAGGATGCTGGAACGACTACTCTCGGTCCGATACTATCGAAACTGGCTGGCGTCGTATGTCTTTCAGGGGGACTAGGTTCACACCTTGCTATTGTAACAAGGGAATTTTCTATACCAGCTTTAATGGGCACTAAGCTGGAATCGTCTGAGGGGCTTGACAGAAAAAAAGTTGAGATACACCCTTCTGGAAGTAAAAACGGCGTTTTGGTCTTATGTGAATAAAAATAGCAATCAATAATATTCCGTGTCTAACGCTTATGATGATTTGTTGTGTTCATAAATTCAGAGGAATGGCTTTTAGTGGCTAATCATAATTTTATTTACTAAAAAATTGTTTTTTGGATTCTAAAAATCAGTTGCGTTTATTTAATAATGGTATATTTAGCGCAGAATTAGTGGTTGTAACGAGGGACGCCTAGAATACGGGGCTAATTAAAAGATGAGTTTGTTATGTTTCTAGCATTGAGACTGCTTTTAGCAGTCACTTTTCCTTAATTTCAAAGACGCACCTCTTGTCGCCCTTCGCCAGGCACTCGGTCTCCCGCACCTCGCAGTCCTTCCCGAAGAGCTCGCAATACACACCTGCGAGTATTCCCCTCGTAAGGTCGCCGTAGGGCTCACCAGTCACCTTCGCCCCCTCGCATTCGAAAGAATCATAGATTGCTACCGTACCCCCTGAGTAGCTTATTTGGATGATCTCAGCCCTGCCGAATCCCGCCCATTGGAAAGCCGGAAGGCTCACCCGTCTGCAGATCTCAATCGGATCCTTTATCCCTACTGCCTTAGCGATCGACCTGTGCAACTTACCGTAACCTTTCCCCATCTCGCAACCTTCGAAGTATAGGAATAGCTTTCCTGCCGCGTCAAGTTGTTCCTTTATCCCCTTTACGAAGTCTCGGTAGCCTGCCCCTCTAAGAATTATCGCCCTCTCGCCCCCCGCGGTTAGCGGGTGCGAAATATTATCGATTAGGAGCCCTTCTGCCACTGGCTCTATGATCTCAAGGATCTTGACCATGCCAGTGGACTCTAGTTCCGAGAGTATAATGCTAAACGGCGTATCGGCATCCGTAATGTCGAAGAAAGCAATACCTGGGACATCTTCACCGACAACCGCAGGAGAGGATGCGAAATAGGCAGTCATTACGCTGTGCTTCGAAGTCACGGCAGTTACCAATGGCAAGGCCTCGAACCTTGCCTTCAGTCGGAAGGTCACTCCAATGAGCTTCCTCTTTGGCCAAACAAGTATCCTGGAAAGGTCGAACTCGCCCATGGCTACATTACCTCAGTCAAAATGAATTGCGTATTATATTGACGGTGATAGCTTATATAAGCAATGTAAAGCCCATAGTAGCACTTCCTCCCGTCGTTCCCAGTCAGATCCTTCTACAAATCATTTAGCTCAAATAATATCGATTTCAAGTTGTGCTTAAGCATCGGTCTGCTTTTAATGGTTGAGAAAGCCTTTGAGGAACCATCAATTGTTCGGCAAATTGTAGTTTGCCAGACACACGCCGTGGACTATGAGGCACCTTTAGGGTAAAAGTTGCTTCTATTGATAAGATTTTTGTTGGAAAGTTTCTAGTGGACTGGGTGGGATTTGAACCCACGACCCCCTGCGTGCGAGGCAGGTGATCTGCCGCTAATCTACCAGCCCTCCTTAAAGGAAGGATTGCCAAGGGTGATTTAAACTTTATTTGTGCAAAAAAGTATAAATCCCGAAGCAGCAATCTTCCTTCAACAAGGGCTCGTAGCTCAGCTTGGTATGAGCACTCGACTGATAATCGAGTGGTCGAGGGTTCGAATCCCTCCGGGCCCACCATTGCAGTCATGATTTTGTTGTGTTTGGAATCACCAATATACTATAATGTAAATAGTTCGTGGGTTAATGCTTTATTTCTATTATTTTCAATTTGAATACCAATGTTTTCCCTGCTAATGGATGGTTACCTTTAATTCCGTATGCCTTAGCAGGAGGGATTGTAACTTCTTTCTCTTCATTGACTTTCATCCCTATCAATGCCTCTTCGAAACCCGGAATCACCTGACCTGCACCGACCTTGACTTGAAGTGGTTTGTAGTCTCTTGAAGGATTGTAAAGACCTGCCTTTTGAGCTTCTTTAATCATTGAAGTATCAAATATTTTACCACCCTGGAACTTGCCTACATAATGAACCCTTACTGTGTCGCCTTTCTTTACCCTCATTTCAGAAGACATTGTGTTCCCTTCGTTGATAATTATTCTACTACGCAGTATAATAAATGGTGTTGCAAATGACGATTCTGAATAGTAATTTTTTGATATGATATTAAGGAATCCTTAGTTTGATGATAAAATCATAGTGTTTACGGCAAAAATCAAGCTCTCTTTTTCTGTCAATTTCAATGGAATGTAAGTAATTTAAATCGAAAAAAGGCTTGTTTCTTGATGAAAGTTTAAGGCGTAATACATATATTTAGGTCTCGTAAGTTAAGGGAGTGCACGAACTGTAGATAACGTTACCGCGACCTATCGGCGGCGCTGATCGTGACCAGACGGGCCCTAGCCCGAGGGGTGATCGATCGCTCTCCGGCCGCGGTTATAATGATGGGGACTTGAAAAACGCCGACGCTAACGCCGTCGGGTCTGATTCGAGTCTTACATTGGACTCGATCCAACCATGAAATATGGTTGGGGTAATAACGGGCCTTGCGGACGTTAATCCCGGTTGATCCTGCCGGACCCGACTGCTATTGGGGTGAGGCTAAGCCATGCGAGTCAGCGCTTCTAGCCATGATGGAGCGCGGCATACGGCTCAGTAACATGTGGTTAATCTACCCTCAGGACGGGGACACCCTCGGGAAACTGAGGCTGATCCCAGATAGATAATGGATCCTGGAATGGTTCTTTATCGAAATGATATGGGGCTCATGCGCCCTATGTCGCCTGAGGATGAGACCGCACCCTATCAGGTAGTTGGTGGGGTAATGGCCCACCAAGCCTATAACGGGTACGGGCCCTGAGAGGGGGAGCCCGGAGATGGGCACTGAGACAAGGGCCCAGGCCCTACGGGGCGCAGCAGGCGCGAAACCTCTGCAATGCGCGAAAGCGCGACAGGGCCACCCCGAGTGCTAGGCGAAGAGCCTAGCTTTTCCCTAGTGTAGTAAGCTAGGGGAATAAGCGGGGGGCAAGCCTGGTGTCAGCCGCCGCGGTAATACCAGCTCCGCGAGTGGTCGGGACGATTATTGGGCCTAAAGCGTCCGTAGCCGGTCTAGTAAGTCTCTGGTTAAACCTCAAGGCTTAACCTTGAAATTGCTGGAGATACTGTTAGACTAGGGGGCGGGAGAGGTTGAGGGTACTTCGCGGGTAGGGGCGAAATCCTATAATCCGCGAAGGACCACCAGTGGCGAAGGCGCTCAACTGGAACGCGCCCGACGGTGAGGGACGAAAGCCAGGGGAGCAAAGGGGATTAGATACCCCCGTAGTCCTGGCTGTAAACGATGCGGGCTAGGTGTTGGGTTGGCTTTGTGCCAACCCGGTGCCGCAGTGAAGGCGATAAGCCCGCCGCCTGGGAAGTACGGCTGCAAGGCTGAAACTTAAAGGAATTGGCGGGGGAGCACCACAAGGGGTGAAGCCTGCGGCTTAATTGGAGTCAACGCCGGGAATCTTACCGGGAGCGACAGTAGAATGAAGGCCAAGCTGACGACTTTGCTAGACAGACTGAGAGGAGGTGCATGGCCGTCGCCAGTTCGTGCCGTGAGGTGTCCGGTTAAGTCCGGCAACGAACGAGACCCCCATCCTTTGTTGCTAGCCTGCTTCTACGGAGGTAGGCGCACACGGAGGAGACTGCCAGTGTTAAACTGGAGGAGGGAGGGGGCTACGGCAGGTCAGCATGCCCCGAATCTCCCGGGCCGCACGCGGGCTGCAATGGCGAGGACAGCGGGTTCCGACCCTGAAAGGGGTAGGTAATCCCTTAAACCTCGCCGTAGTTGGGATTGAGGGCTGTAACCCGCCCTCATGAACATGGAATCCCTAGTAACCGCACGTCACCAACGCGCGGTGAATACGTCCCTGCTCCTTGCACACACCGCCCGTCGCTCCACCCGAGTCAAGCTTGGGCGAGGTTCGGACTTATTGTCTGTATCGAACCTACGTTTGGCAAGGGGGGAGAAGTCGTAACAAGGTGGCCGCAGGGGAACCTGCGGCCGGATCACCTCCTATGAAAGACCCGCTAACCCCAACCATACATGAAAGAGGGTCGAGTCCAAATCAATAGATGCAACTGTGGAGGAAACTCTTCAGTGAAGGGCGTAGCAGGATGGGCCTAACCAGCCTTTGTCTTGCGATGAGCGCCATGCACAGGTTCCAGTGTTTCCGGCACCAGACTAGGTTTAGTAGAAACCGGGTCTGACACGCCGACGCCAGTTGGTGGATGGCTAGGCTCTGGCGCTGATGAAGGGCGCGGCAAGCAGCGATATTCTCCGGGTAGGCGCATGCAGCCTTTGATCCGGAGGTACCCTAATAGGACATCCTACCAGAGGTTAACAGCCTCTGGTGTTCCGTAAGGAACGGGAACTCCCTGAACGGAAACATCCAAGTAAGGGATGGAAAAGATACCAATAGGTATTCCCTTAGTAGGGGCGACCGAAGGGGGAACAGTCCAAACCGAACCCTTAGCGAAAGCGAAAGGGGATGTAGGGTTAGGACCCTCCCTCCTCTTACCCTTCGAAGCTGAAGTGGCCTGGAAAGGCCTACCGTAGAGGGTGATAGTCCCGTAAGCGTATGTTGGGTTGAGTTGGGGAGGAGTTCCAGAGTACTACGTCTTGGTCCTGACGTGGGAATACGGCAGTCACAGACTGCCAAGACTAAATACGTCCAGAGTCCGATAGGGCACTAGTACCGCGAGGGAAAGCTGAAAAGAACCCCGAGAGGGGGGTGAAAAGAGTCTGAAACCAGCTGGCAACTAGCGACGTGGCATGGAAGGAAAGAACCCCTCAGAAGGAACCTTCGTGAGGAGTAGTACGATGAGGGGGGACTAGTGTCACGTCTTCCGTTTCGGAGCACGGCCCAGGGAGTTCATTGAGGTGGCGAGCCTAAGAGGGTTAACCTCGTAAGCGAAGGGAAACCAATAGCTCGCAACTACTTTGTAGCGAGGAGCAAGGTCTGATGAGGGCCTGAATAGTCACCTCGATGATAACCCGGTACCGAGCGATCTAGGCCTGAGCAGGATGAAGCCGGGCGAAAGCCTGGTGGAGGTCCGCAGGGGTTCTGACGTGCAATTCGTTCCTCTGACTTGGGCCTAGGGGCAAAAGACCAATCAAGCTCGGTGGTAGCTGGTTCCTCCCGAAGTGGGTCCCAGCCCAGCTTGCCTGGAGGTTGCGGGTAGGGTAGAGCACCAATCAGGAAGACACAAACCGAAAGGTTTGGCTTTCTCTTTGAACTCCGAACCTGCTCGCTCCGTAGAAGGGCAGAGACGGTTTCCATGGGAAAAGCTCATGGGACGAGAGGGGAACACCCCAGACTGAGGTTAAGGCCCCAAAATGCTGGCTAAGTGTTAACGAAAAGGGCGTCTTCGATCGAAGACAGCTGGGAGGTAGGCTTAGAAGCAGTTACCCTTTAAAGAGTGCGTAACAGCTCACCAGCCGAGATCGAGGGCCCTGAAGATTTTCGGGGCTAAGTCAGCTGCCGATACCTCAGAGCACTCTTGTTAATCTCGAGTGTTGGTAGGGAGGCGTTGTGGTTGGGCAGAAGCCGGTCCGAGAGGTCCGGTGGACCGACCACAAGTGCGAATCCTGGGGGAAGTAACAGCGTAGAAAGGTGAAAATCCTTTCCGCCGTATGGGCCAGGTTTCCTCGGCAACGCGTCGTCGACCGAGGGTCAGTCGGTCCTAAGACTGCACATAACTTGTAGCAGCCGAAAGGGAAACTGGTTAATATTCCAGTACCTTGGGGGTACGTTTGAGCCTGATGCTTGCGCTTAGAGATAGGCCAAGCAGAGCTGCCGCTCTGTTTAACTTCCTGAAGCCTGGGGAGAACCGTAATGGTGAGAACCGGGTGAAGGGGGGATGGGCCAGCCGTATGGTTGGTTTGGCCAATTCTTTGAGCCACTGAAAAGGGCATTAGGAAGGATCCTCCAAGACCGTACCGAGAACCGACACAGGTGCCCTAGATGAGTAGTCTCAGGCGTGTCGGGAACACCCTAGGTCAGGGAACTCGGCAAATTAGCCCCGTACCTTCGGTATAAGGGGTGCCTGGGTCCCTAAGTGAATGCTTGGGGGCCTAGGTCGCAGTGACAAGGGGGTCCCGACTGTTTAATAAAAACATAGATCCCCGCAAGCCCGTAAGGGTGTGAACGGGGGTTGAATCCTGGCCACTAGCGGTCCGTGAAAACCGGGTACAACCGGGCGAAGCGCCGCTGAAGGCCGGGAGTAACTCTGACTCTCTTAAGGTAGCCAAATGCCTTGCCGGGTAAGTTCCGGCGTGCATGAATGGAACAACGAGGACCCCGCTGTCCCGACCTGGGGCCCGGTGAACCTACCTCTTGGTGAAAAGGCCAAGAACTTCCAACGTGGGGAGAAGACCCCGTGGAGCTTTACTGCATCCTGTCGCTGGGGTAGGGTCATGATTGCAGAGCGTAGGTGGGAGCCGTTAATCTCAGTCCCTCAGGGGATTGAGGGAGGCGCCAATGTAACACCACCCCTTCATGGCTATACTTCTCACCAAGGCGTAAGCTTTGGAACAACGGCAGGTGGGCAGTTCGGCTGGGGCGGCACGCCCTTGAAAATGTATCAAGGGCGCCCAAAGGTCAGCTCAGTCGGGTCAGAACTCCGACGTAGAGGGCAAGGCCAAAAGCTGGCTTGATTGGGTCCTGAAAAGCGAGGGACCCAAGGGCGAAAGCCTGGCCTAGCGACCGCTCGTGCCCCCCTCTGTGGGGGCCGGGCATGACAGAAAAGTTACCCCGGGGATAACAGAGCCGTCGCGGGTGAGAGCTCCCATCGACCCCGCGGTTTGCTACCCAGATGTCGGCTCTTCCCATCCTGGGAGTGCAGCAGCTCCCAAGGGTGGGGCTGCCCGCCCATTAAAGGGGAACGTGAGTTGGGTTTAGACCGTCGTGAGACAGGTCGGACTCTCCCTGTTGGAAGCGTTGGTTGCTTGAGGGGAAGGTGCGGCTAGTACGAGAGGAACGCTGTGCCGCTGCCTCTAGTTTACCGGTTGTCCGGTAGGGCACTGCCGGGCAGCCACGCAGCAAGGGATAACCGCTGAAAGCATCTAAGTGGGAAACCCGCCCCGAGACTAAGCAGCCATTCCGCGTATAGCGGACGAAGGCTCCTGTAGAACACAGGGTTAATGGAACGGGGGTGTAAGCACCAAGACTTCGGTCGAGGTGTTCAGCCCGCCGTCCCCAATCGCTTGAGGTGCAGACCACGGTCTACTAGACCTGGGTGAAACTGGGAAACTGGAACCTATGCATGGTATCGTTATTTTATGATCAAAAGCCTAATTTGGACGTGATTCGGATCATTTGCAGATGGATTGTATGAAAATAGCAAAGATAATGATTTCAGAGCTCGTATTAGTTGTTGCGTCTGTTTTCATATTTAGAAGCCTTTGGACGTTGCTTGACCAATATTTTGGAAATGCCTATCTGGTTGAAATGCTAGTACTTGGAGTGCTCCTTACGATAATCTCGCTTATTTTGATAAATGAGTGCATGCAACCTGATGGGAAGGGAAGCGCAGACAAGAAATAAGAATCGATAGAAAAAATGCTCGATTATACGATCAGCACAAACATCTTTATTTCTGGGCTGTGGCTTTTTTTATTGGGCGAGTTGGTGGGCAGCTTACGGGTCGCTGGAGCAGTCCAGGGATCTGAGGAAACTCCACCCTCCGAGTAGGACCGCGACGCCAGGAGGCGTAGGGGGAGACCCCTGCTCTTGGAACAGAAACGAGACGCCCGACGGTAAATGACGATGCTGCGAGAGTATCGCTGAGGATGCCGCCGGTTACGTTGAAACGGCCAAACCGCGGGGAGAAAGGGCAAATAGGGGCTGATGATGCCTACAATAGGCCCGGGTAGCCCGCATAGTCGAATGCTGCTTAGAACAGAAGGTGGGTTATGGCCAACACGCCCGCTAGAAATAGAGATTAAAGAAGATGGCTGAAATGAACGTCAGGAGTGTTGCTTTCCTTGCCCTGTTTGCAGGCACTTACGCAGCATTGACGATATTGCCAGGCTTCAGGGTAGTGGGGCTCCCGAGTGCGGAAATAGACGTCGTCAGGGGGCTGGAGCCAGTTTACGGGATAATGTTGGGTCCAATAATAGGACCTGGCGCGGCTTTTTTGGGGGCAGTAGTTGGCAAATTGATTTTTGGCGAGATCTCAAGCATCATTTTTACCCCGTTAGCATTAGTATCTACACTGATCGCTGCATTCATTTATCAAAGATCTTTTTTCAGGGCGCCGGGCTGGGCATTGTCCTCAGTAATAATGGGTGCCCTAATCATAGCGTGGTATCTCACGCCCACCGGCATTCAGGCGCCGCAATACCCAATATTCCATATCTTTGCAATGATTGGCGTTCTGACCCTAAGAGGGAGGCTGACCACAATGCTTCGATCCTCCGTCAAAAAGGAAGTTGTGGTCGGGATGTTCATATGCAGTTTCGCAGCGACTATGGCAGGGAATATGCTGGGCAACCTGGTTTTCATATTCTTATTTAACCCCAGCCCTTTACTATTCGTCGGGCTGCTGCCGGTAACGTTGATAGAAAGAGTTATTATATCATGGATAGCGACAGGTGTCGGAGCTTCTTTGTTAATTTCGATCAAAGACAAATATTTCATTAGAAAAAACGATTAGCTGTTTATCGAAATAATAAAAGCAATTTTTGATTATGAAGTATCAAACGTTAGCCATTTTCTCTGGCCAAGGCTGGTGTTTGAGCCACATGGCGACTATCTTTGACACTGCTATATGGGTATAAACCCCTTTTTCAGTTTCCAAAGTGAGGACGTTGTCAGCACATGCTTTTACAATGCCTACAAAGCGATCTTGACAACCGCAATACACATCGACTTCCTTTCCAATCAGATGTTCGGATATGAATTTTTCCATAATACATCACCTGCCTAATATCTATACTTGTTCAGCAGATAAAATTTTGTTGTTCCACGACATAATGAGACCGCAATTCCATTACTTTGATAAATAAAAAACATATATTGCGATTCTAAAAGATAGAGGAAAGGGGAGTACGATGGACTACAAAACAGTAATTGTTGAAAAGGCAGAGGGCAGAGGCATCATAACTTTGAACCGACCAGAGAAGTTCAATACATTTAACACCCAGATGGCTATTGATTTGAATGATGCTCTGGCGAGACTTGATAAAGAAGAGGATGTTAGGGTGATCATTATCAAGGGGGCCGGGAAGGTCTTTTCGACTGGTATTGATCTTGGTGAGTTTGGCGGGATGACCCAGCTCGAATACCATAGGTGGATCAGTCTCATGGATAGGATGCACATTACGATTGCCGAGATGAAGAAGCCGGTCATCGCAATGGTTCACGGATACGCAGTTGCGAACGGAGCTGGATTAATGGCGGCGGCAGATTTTGCAATCGTTGCTGAGGGGACAAAGATCGGGACCACAGCGATCAATGTCGGCCTTCTGTGCACTGGGCCTCTTGTTGCACTGAGCTACACTGTGGGTAAAAAGAAAGCCCTGGAGATGCTATTGTCAGGCGACATGATCGATGCAAAGGAAGCCGAGAGGATAGGGCTGGCAAACAGAGTCGTGCCAGCGGATCTTCTCGAGAAAGAGACATTCTCTTTTGCTCAAAAAATCATCGACAAAAGCCCGGTAGCTGTTGAGCTAGGGAAGAGGTTCTATTATGACATGATCGACTTGCCTTTTAGGCAAAGGCTGGCACTCAATAGCGAGGTCATGTCAAGGCTTTGTTCGACTGAAGATGCAAGAATAGGAGTTGAGGCGTTCAAAAACAAAACAAAGCCAGCGTGGAAAGGCAGGTAATGCCCTTTCCCAAAAGATTTTTTCAGTATATCTTTCCTTTAATATTACTCTCTGGGTAGATTACTATTATGCCGGCCTCTTTGTGGATTGTCCCCATTATGGTGCCGTGTATCTCCAGTTCACCGCCCTTGTTGTAGATGTTCCCATTGACAGAGCCGAATACCTGTGCTTTAGAATCACTCTCTAAAATCAGGTCCTGATTTACAATGCCGTTTAAAACCAATAACCCACCTTTAAGAACGATCGCGCTACCGTTAATAGTCCCGTTCATCGTCACTTCTTCATTAATCTTTATGTCACCTTCAATCTTACGGTTCTCGACGCGCATTATATCACCGCTTTTTTTATTGTCATAGGCGTAATTAAACTTAATTGAATAGAAAATGTAAATCCGCATTTGCTGTTTATTCATATTCCTTTCTGTAGAGGGCATCTATTTTGGCAACTTCATCGGAGTTCCTGGCATTCAGGTAATCTTTGAGGGGGGCTTCGTTCAGCTCCATAAAAGTGTGACCCCATTTCGTTTTATTGAGGAACTCAATGCTATTTTCTTTAAATCCAACAATATAGAGTGCAGCGGCTATGGCCTCCAAAGTGCTGAGCTTGTAGGGTATAGCATAGTGTGTAGGATTGGCAGCGAGGAGAAAGGGGAGCTTTCTGGCTGCATAACGCCTCACTTTCAAATCTGTCACTATGCGGTTCCAAGAGCAGTCTATTGCAGATAGCCCTTTTTCAACCACCACATCCTTGTCGGCAGAGGAGACGTATGTATTGCAGTAAGGATGCAATAGCAGCGAACCGACTGGTAGAGAAGAGATCCTGTATACAATTCTAGCGAGTTTCAACCTGCCCAGCTTCAAAGCTGTGCATTTCTTAGGATCGCACTCTCGCTTATGGAAAATGAATATTCCTGGCAACGGTGAAAGATTCGTATTGTACCCTCGATAGAAAAATCTACTTAAGTCGCATATATCATTGATGTATTTAGGTGTAGACGGTGACCTTTGCATTCATACTGATCAATACGATTGCCGGATCCGAAGAGAAGGTTGTAGAGAAAATGCGGTCGATCAAAGGAATCTCTGAGATCCATACAGTTTACGGTACCTTTGACATAATAGCGAAGATTCAAATCGAAGAGCCAGACGACAGAATGAAGGAAGAGATAACGTGGAAAATCAGGGGCATAAAGGAAGTTCAGTCCACTACGACGTTAATTGTTGCTAAGAGCTATTAATCGGTAGTGTAAAATGCATCTTTATCACCTCGCTCTCGACGACACGGATTCATTGAAGATGGGATGTACAACATACGTCGGAGCAATGATACTGAAAGAGCTGATTAAGAGCGCCAAGTTTGTTGATTACCCCAATCTGATCAGGCTGAACCCCAACATTCCGTGGAAGTCGAGGGGCAACGCTGCGGTTTGCCTCAGGTTTCAGTCAAACCTCCGGGCTTCCGATATACTGGACTTGGCAATCGGCATGACTAACAGATTTAGAGACCAATACGATGAGAAGAACCAGCCAGGGATTGCGTTGCATGAGGGGGAGGTCCCTGAAGAGCTGAAGCGGTTCGGCAGAAGGGCACTTTATGAAGTAATAGACCTTGGAGATGCGATGAGAATTGCGGACAGCTACAACATCAAATACCACATGATCAAAGGGGGCAGGGGACTAATTGGTGCAATTGCTGCCATAGGCAACACGTTAGAAGAAGATCACACTTTTGAAATCATTGCGTATAGGGGGATAGACAAACAAAATGTCGCCAGGGATGTTAACTACGACAGCGTCGCAGAGATGAGCAAGCGAACCCACCCAATGACGTTCAACAACATTGACGTTGATTCTAAAAGGCTATTGATTACCCCCCATGGTCCAGACCCCATATTATTTGGCATAAGGGGCGAGGATCCTGAGACACTCGTACGAGCACTGAAAATGGTAAAGTTTTCAGGGGCAGAGTTTTGGGTAATCTACAGGAGCAACCAAGGAACCGATGCCCACGTCAGCTTGTCAATGAAGATTAAAGACCTTAAACCATATTATGCTGCCACCATCGAGGGTAGGGTGGCATCGAACCCGTTCACAATCGCTGGTGGCCATGTCATCTTCAATTTGAGCGACGGCGAATCAAGTATAGATGTTGCTGCCTATGAACCCTCGGGAGGTCTGCGCAAAGTGATAAGTGCGCTGATCCCTGGCGACCAGATACTGGTAGCGGGGGGAGTGCGATTGGACGAAGAGCAGGGAAATAGAATGACGTTCAACCTTGAAAAATTGCAAATCCTAAAATTGATCTATGAACGACGGAGGAACCCAATTTGCACATCCTGTCACAAGAGGATGAAGTCTGAAGGCAAGAACAAGGGCTACCAGTGCAAAAAGTGTGGGTTGAAGTTGGCGAGCCCTGAGCGCGAGGTGTTGAATCGGAACTGTTCAGAGGGGATATACCTCCCACCGCCCAGATCAATGAGGCACCTCGCCAAGCCACTCCAGAGGCATAGACTGGAAAAAGAAAGCTGGAATCGAAAGGTTGGCACAATAACTGAAAACGTTAGATCCCCATCACTTCCCTGAGCCTGGCTGGATCGCAGGTAACTGGAGGGACTATCAATTCTGCATTCCTAAAGACCTCAACTTGCCTACATTCGCCCACAATGTATTCGTGCAGAGCTTTCAAGTTCTTCGAAAATTCAACATCTTTCTTTTCTTTTAAAAGTTGAAACAGCGCCTTGCCCTCGGTTTCGATGCGATCGTACTGTTCTTTGTTAGCAAAATATTTGCCTTTACCAGAAACGAGGACGATCAAGTCTTTTCCCAAATATAAGAAATAAGTCAGACATAAAACGCTTTCTTGCTTATTTAAAATTGGTAGCGGGGGGTGGATTTGAACCACCGATCTCGGGGTTTCCCAGCCCTCACGGGGCATATGAGCCCCGCGGGATAACCTGGCTACCCTACCCCGCTATAGCATTACTAAAACATTACTCTTTTTTAGAAGTGACTTAAACGCGTCTTATAAACTTTATTTAGAAAAGCGGTTGATGTGCCTTTCCAGCAGAGATTGCCTTTGAATGATTCAAATGTCTGTCTAAGGATCTTCATTTGCCATCATAATACTGAGTTATTCACATATGCATTCATTACTTACATAATAGTTAGGAGCCTAATCAGTCATCCAACACAATATTCATAAACAATCAATTATAAACATTCATCATAAGCGCTGGGATCGTTTAGTAACAAGCAAGACAAAATTTTTAGTTCAAATTATTATACATACAATGCTGTTTTATAAATTACCGATATCTCAATTGGTTCAACATCATTCAAAATTATGTTCTTTTAAGAATGCATTCATTTTTTGTAAATCGTTTATTGCTGGTTGACAGGAATTGTTATAGCAAACATATACAGTCGTTTTGCCATCAATTGTTGCCTTATTCTTTAAAATCGGAATGAGTTTAGAAACTTCATTCACTTCAGAAGGGGACGAATGGGCGATTACAAATAATGGTATGAATGATGAGCGTACCTTATCCAAGATTTGAATGAGTGTTTCATCGTCCCGATTTCCAATCAACATTATATCAACGACAGGGGAATATCTGAATTGCAAAGCCATGAGCATAAACGAAAAAGCCCAGGGATATTTGCTGATTTCGTCTGAAAACGCTCTAAAAATATCGTCTGCCTTATCATTTAAATCATTGTTACTGGTCAACCTGGCTATTTTCAGCATGTTTAACGCAGCTACCGAATTGCCAGACGGTAAAGCGCCATCATTTGCCTCTTTAAGTCGAACCAATACTTTTTCTGCGTCGTTGCCTACAAAGAATAATCCGCCTCGATTTTCATCCCAAAAGAGGCGGAACATCCCGTTGTTAAGATCTATGGCCTCACGCAAATATTTTATTTCTAATGTAGCAGAATATAGTTCTAAAAGCCCCCATATCAAATAAGCATAATCATCAAGATACCCTAGATATGCGGATTCACCCTCCCTATATCTTGCAAGCAATCGCCCGTCATCGCGCCTCAGTTTTGACAGTACGAAGTCTGCAGCGCGTTTGGCCATTTCCTCATATCTTCGATTTTTAAGAACAAAAGCCCCCTTAGAAAGAGCGGCAATCGCAAGCCCATTCCATGAAGTCAGTATTTTATCGTCCTTTGATGGCTTCGGGCGCCTTTCTCTATCCGCAAAAATCAGTTGCCTAGCGAATTCAATTTTTTTGAATAGCTCACTTTCACTCAAACCATATTCTTCAGCTATTTTCAGTGGGGTCGTAGAAATTATATTAGGTATATTTTTTTCATTAGGATTGTCATCGTTTTTCAGATTATAAAAAGAACAGAACAGGCTCCCCAGCTCATCGCCTAAGACGTGCATCACTTCGCGTTCAGACCAGAGATAGTAATCGCCTTCTTTCCCATTTGAATCAGCGTCTTCAGAGCAATAGAAGCCCCCTTCAGGGGACAATAATTCACGTTCAATATAGGTAAAGATTTCTCTGGCTATTCTTTCGTAGCGTTTTTTTCCTGTTGCAAGAAATCCCTCAATATAAGAATAAGCCAAGAGAGCGTTGTCGCATAACATCTTTTCAAAATGAGGGTTAAACCACTTTTCATCGGTGGAATATCTGCAGAAGCCAAACCCAATATGGTCGTATATTCCCCCTCGGTGCATCGCATCTAATGTTTTATCTACCATCATTAAAGCGTTCTTATTCCCTGTTTGTTTCCAATAGCGCAGTAGAAATAGCAATATGTGGGGGGAGGGAAACTTTGGTGCCTTCGAAAAGCCGCCAAACATAGGGTCAAACAATTTGCTAAGGGCATTGAAGGCATCAGACAATACCTTGCTGTCAAGCTCATTCATTCCGTTGGTTGTTTCAACGAAAACAGCGTTTATTAGTTCCTCTGATTGAGAGATGAGGACCTCCCTGTTGTTTTGCCAAAGATCATTATATTTGATTAGAACATCTATAAGCCCTGGTCTGCCCCATTTGCCTTTTTTTGGCAAGTAAGTCGATACAAAAACAGGTTTTTTATCAGGAGTTAAAATTAAATTTAATGGCCAGCCTCCAGATTTCATCAATGCCTGGCACACCGCCATATAGACGCGGTCTACATCAGGACGCTCTTCCCTATCGACTTTAATTGCGACATAATTTTCATTAAGGTATGAAGCCACTTCAAAGTCTTCGAATGATTCTTTTTCCATAACGTGGCACCAATGGCACGAACTATAGCCAATGCTTAAGAAAATTAATTTGCTTTCATTGCTTGCTTTAGTAAAAGCTTCCTCTCCCCAAGGATACCAATCTATTGGATTGTAGGCGTGTTGAAGCAAGTAAGGACTTTTTTCTTTGATTAAGCGGTTAGGGGCTTTTGATAGTGGCAATATCTCATTCACCTGGCAATCAAACAAAACTCTTAGCAAGAGATAAATTTATACATAAACATCGTTATGCCGCATTCTGGATTGAGGTTATCAATTGTGCGTGCCAGGAAACGGAAGGATCCTAGGCATCGTTTAATTATCAACTAACACACTATTCTGATTGAAATATTGATCCAATACATTTCAAGTTCGGATATCAACCTATGAAAGGCTTCAATTTTTTGACGATGATCTAAATTTGGAGCTTCGTTTTCCTCCATAATTTTTAAGCCGAACAAAAAAGCATCTGCCGGATCTGGTGGCTTTGGATTTTTCAAGATTTGTCCTCTCTTAATTGAATGAATGCGGGTTCTAATATTTTTTACCAATTTTTGAAATAACCGTCCATTACCTCAAATAATGAACACGGCCGCAGCTATTACACTGGTCCATAAACCGTTTTTATTTCCTTCAGCGGATTGGCATATGTGAGTGGTTCGGAAGATGTGACCGCTTGCTTTATAGATCTGTTTCCTTTCGTCCCATGCCTTACTAGGATCAAATGGAATTCCCAATGTTGATGCCAACATCGTTGCTGCTAAATCTTCAGCATATTCGCCGGATATATCGCCTTTTTCTCCAAAAGAATGATGTTCTGATAGGTATCCATAATGTTCTTTGTTATGAGGGATGGCCAAACCAATAGCAGATGAGATTAGACGGTTGGGCTCATTTGTTTCACTCCGCGCCATTACGCAATAAATTATCTCGCCAGGGCTAAGTAATTTTAGTCCTTCGTCTTTAGAAATAATTTTGCACTTTGGAGGGAATATGCTTGAAACGTAGACAATGTTGAATTTTTCTATACCTGCATCTCTTAAAGCAAGTTCAAAAGAAGATAACCGCTCTTTGTGGACGCCCACGCCTTTAACAAAAAATACTTTTGATGGAATCATGCAATTTCGTTTTCATATTGCATCAATATTGAATTAAGCTTTTTGTATGAATTTATGAGTTGGTTTATTCCGTTATTATTAATTTTTTATTTCGTTATTAAAAATTTCCACGTACTCTAAGCCCATTCACTAACCATTGTTTTGGCTAATTTTTTCTATAAAATTTTTTAAAAGTTCTGGCTTTAAAGTAGCTTCACCATTCAATAATAAACCATTTGCATGTAGAGCCGGTATAATTTCAGTGTTTAAAAGTAAAAGATCAGCTAAAACATCAGAATCTTCAACATTCCTTTCCACTATCACTTCTTCATATTTTAGACCAAAGCCAGACAAAAGCTCTGGTAAAAGTTTCTTTAATTTTCTACAATTAGAACAAGTCTCTGATGTATATAATTCAATTCGCATATGTAAACTCGTTAAGAAGTGGGGGAGTTTCAAATATTTTAACTTATTCTTCGAGGAGTAGTTGTGTATATTAGAATGATTACTTCTATTCAGGCATATTTAGGCCAGGATTTACTTTACCGATAAGCCTATTTGTTTGTAGGATGGATTTTTTCAAATCATTAATATTATTAGAATAATAATAGTTACTCTCATCATTTATACTAAATATTCCTCCTTTTTTTGTAATCATGAATTCTATTTTTTTGAGAATTTTACATATCAAGGCATGGACCCAAAGAGGCGAATAATGTGTTTTGACTGACGAGTACGGGATAATCCAAACATCATTGTTTTTACTTTTATAAAAAGAAATAACAAATGTTTCACAATCAGGATGAAGGTTTGCCAAAAGAGATCTTTTATTAATAATTGAAATGGGTTCGCGCAACATTGACCTTGGCGTGTAAAGTATAGTATTACCAAAATAGTTAGTAGGTACCATTTCTGAATTAATATATGATTCAATATTCAATTTTTCTTCATTATTTTTAAAATTATGACTTAGATCATAATCATCAATATTATACATAAATAAATATTCAGACACTGTTTTTAATATTTCATTAATATAACTCACATTTGCAATTACAGCACCATGATAATGTATAGAAATCCCCATAATCCCCACATTAAATAAAAGAACAAATATATTTGAAATGCCTAATGGGTTAGAATTAAATTATGACCGGGTGTTTATACATATTATGGAATGAATCATTTGGTGTGTTTTGATTATGAGATATCAGGAGGAAAGCTTGTGGTAAGAGGCGTCTGCTGTATCTGTGGAAGAAATATTGGAGGTTTTACTGATCCTAAGGCCTGGGAATGCGATGGCTGCCATCGTATATATTGTAAAAAATGTGTTCCTAAAAGAAAAGGAATAATTTCTGATAAACCCGTTTGTCCTAAATGTGGAAGAATCTTACATTAAAATATTTATATTTTATTTATTAATTCATTAAAATCTTTCGACAATTCTCTTAATTGATCTTTAATCCAGTTTCTTTTTATTTCTAATAATGAGCTAATAATACGAGCTGTCACTTCATCGTTAGGATAGCTTCTTTTCTCTGAGGCCAGATAACGGTATAATTGAGGTCTCGATATTCGAGTAATTTTGGAAGTTTTGTAAATGGATCCATGTATTTCAATAAGATTTTTTAAAAGTGAAATTCGGTGCTCGTTTGGTATATATTGCGATATCAGCAGAATGATGTCTTGATTGTTCTTTGACATTTTATTTCAACCTGAATTATTCTGAATTTACTATAAGAGCGTTCCCCCTCCATTTCTTCTGAAATCAAACAATATAATTTATGATTTTCAATGTATAAATTAGTAAATTTATGAATATAAACTCGATATTTTTAGACTATAGGGTATTTATATTAGATTAGCAGATGAACATTCATACTATTTTTCTTTCGAAAGGTAATTAATAACACTAATGATATATAATTCCTAAGGAAATTTAGGGGTAAGGAGCCAGGTAATTTTTCAATGGAAAACAGGCCCTTTTATTTAAAGATTATTCTCATTTTTTTATATATTCATATCAAATTATATTCCAGTGGAAATCGCTGCACTACATCATCAGACTTGCAACTCAGCTAAATTATGTATGGCCTTTTGATCGTAATCTTTCATATAATATAATATGGTAAACAAGTTTTTTCTATTGCATTCTTCCAATATTTGTTCGATTACCTACTCCCTTTTATGTAATAGGGTAGTTACAATCAACACACTATTTTTGTCCCTATTTTTAGCTTTTTTACCAGAGTCTAAAAGCCTCTTTATGTAACTCAGCTGTTACAGTTTATCATCAATTTGGATTAGAATAGTTCACTATAAAATAATCTATTTTAAGCTCACAAAATCATCATCAAATTAGATATATAAACTTATCGACCATCATATGCAATTTTCATGATGGGGATTACCTACTGATGATCTAATTAGATCATCAAGCTTTTATCTTTTAGGTTGAAAAAATCTAGCTGATTTTCTTCTTCATTCGTGATAGTGACTTTAGTTTAGTTCATCTAAGAGTGAATTACCATCAATTTGTTACATACCTATTATTTTATATCACTCTATTAAGATGTGACGGCCTAAATATTTATTGGTACATCACTCTTGGTCAGTTCACCCCTTCACTTCCACTCGAAAAATGTGAATATTCTATTTTAAGCAACCATTCACTATGAATTACTTTATTTCAGCCCTTAACCACGAAATAAGTGCAATTTCAGCTCTATTTACCATAATTATCATAAAAATTGCTCTTTTTTACAACATTATGTAATACACAATACACTCATATACTTGTGAAGAAGTAAAGAACTTCAAATCGTCTACTCAGTGATCTGTTATGCGTAAGATAAAGATCGAACTATGTGATAATGATGGTGAACAAGTCACAGTATCGCTGAGTGGGCATTTTTCATCAGAAAGATTAATTTCATTACTACATCTATTGGATGATAATCTTTATACGAAGTCGCCTGATAATAATGGCCAAACCGTTATCAAAACTGTTAAGGATAAAATTTTAGACTTGATTAAAAATGAATTATCAAAAATATGGTTTACGGGTAAGGATCTATCATTATTGTATGTTGATAAATATGGTGAATTAATAAAACAAAGTACTATCTCAACCTATTTGATGCGTTTGTATGCAAGCGGATATTTAGAGCGTAAGGGAAATCGATCATGCTGGCAATATCGTTTAATTACGAATATTCAGCCCTCAGATGGTCAAATAAAGGAATTCGTAAGGTCTCTTCAAAAAGAATAAGTGTGATTATATCACACTAGATCAACTGGATGTATCTTGCATAACCATATTTTTTATTTCTTCTGGCACAACATAGGTATAAGGCCAGGTTGTTTCGTCCCTTATGATCTTTTTCTCTTCAGCCAACTTCTTAAGGGTCCTGGCAACATGTTCGCGAGCTTTGTTAATCGATTGTGCTATTGGTGTCGCAGATTTTGTACCGGGATTATCTATTAAATATTTGATTATGGCAACTTCTGTCTGATTTAATCCTTCTCTTTTCTCAATGTTTTTGATTGAAGTTGATATTGATGTAACTGTAGGCGTAGTCATACTTGCTTTTGGTTCTTCTGGTTGTTTAATTTGTATGGCTTTGTCTTCGTATGTTCCATGCGCCGGCTCATATGCCGTTTGTCTTTGTAATATGTTTTGATCGTATTCTGTTTGATACATTTTATCATTAATTCTTTGCAATTCAAGACGTAATCTTCTTACATCTGTATCCAAATATGAGATATATTCTTCGATTCTTCCTAAACGTTCAATGATATCTCTTCTTATTTGTGCCAGGCTTAACTTGAGTTCTTCAATTGATCTTTCGTTCTTATCTTGTAAACTCAAATTGTAGGCACCTAATTTGATTATTGTAAGTATGACATTTTAAGGCTTTTGGTTGTGAGTGACTATTTATCACTAAACTTTATTTGTCTCCTGTCTTATTCTCACATAATGTGAGTAGATATCACATATTATATCACAATCACATTATGTGTTTGGCAATGAGGTCTATTTTTGTAACAATTCCTACCATCGTTCCATGTTCACTCACTAGAACTGCGGAATTGCCTAGTGATAATAACCTTGAAACCTCTTCAATGTTGGTATCAATGCTCACAATTGGAAAAGATTCCTCTATTAGTCCATTAATGGAAGAATTTAACAATTTATTGACATCTTCATCACGCAATCTTTTAAGTATCGTATCTTCTTTTATGCAACCGATTACTCTATTGCCAGACATTACGGGGAGCTGTGAAATGCCATTTTTCCAAAGCAACTCTATAGCTTTACTAACCTTCTCCGTGGCATTTATTGAAATTACTGGTTGATGCATAATATTTTTAATGGTGTCTTTATTCAATTCACTTTCATTAAGGGCTTTAAGTATTTTATTCAGTGTAGAGGCTCTTGGATCTACTTTGCCTGATTCTATACGTGCGATCAATGCTTGACTTAATCCTGCTTTAATGGCCAGTTCTTTTTGTGTAATCTTTGCTTTTTTTCGTAAAGCTTTTAATTCATGAGGAGATGGTAGTAAGCTAACCATTTATTTAACCTATGTTTCTATATCTTTTTAATAATATTTACATTATGGTGTTCACTTGATGTTTAAAAGGGCTCATATCTATGTGAGAGGGTTGGTCCAAGGAGTTGGGTTTAGGCCATTCATCTATAATATTGCCATTCAAAATGGCATATTTGGTTATGTTCTAAATCTTGGTGATGCCGGGGTTGAAATAATTGCTGAAGGTGAAATGTCAGATATAATGAATTTTATTAAGGATATTTATGAAAAAAAACCTAGTGTTTCAAAAATTGAGTCGTTGGAATATGATTTTACGGATTATAAGGGCGAATTTAAAAATTTTATAATTGCTAAAAGCGACGAAAGAAAAATAACACTCAAATCTGTGATACCAGTTGATGTGAGTATATGTGATGTATGTATCACAGATATTTACAAAAATAAAAGGTATCTTAACTATCCATTCACAAGTTGTGCACAATGTGGTCCACGGTTCACAATTTTAGAAAAACTTCCTTATGACAGACAAAACACATCGATGAAAGAATTCCCGTTATGTGAACAATGTCAAAAAGAATATTATGATCCGACTGATAGGCGTTATGACGCCCAAGGAATTACTTGTCCGGTTTGTGGACCAAAATTATCATTATTGAACAACGATGGTGAAGTTCTAAACAAAGATCCTATTCCAGAAACAGCCAAATTATTGTATGAAGGCGCTATAATCGCAATTAAAGGTATTGGTGGTTATCACATAGCTGTTGATGCAAAAAATGAAAAAGCAGTCAAAGAATTAAGAAAAAGACGTAAGCGGCCATCTCAACCTTTTGCAGTAATGTGCAGATCATTAGATGAAATAAATAAATTTGCAAAAGTCGATGAAATTGAAAAAAATCTTTTATTAAGTATATATCGCCCAATCGTTCTTTTGAAAAAAAATAATTTATACAATTTGGCCGATTCTTTAGCGCCAGGTTTGGATACGATAGGTGTAATGTTGCCTTATACTGGCATCCATTTGCTACTCTTAGATAATTTTAAAAATGATGCTTTAATTATGACCAGTGGAAATTACCCTGGACGTCCCATCGCTATAGATGATCAATCTGCAAAAAAGGATCTGAAGAATATTGTAGATTATTATTTAACTCACAATCGCAATATAGTGAATCGCTGTGACGATTCGGTAATTAGAGTAAACGAAAATGCGCCAATTTTTCTTAGAAGATCAAGAGGATTTTCTCCGTCTTATTTAGACATGAAGTGGGACATTAAAGACAATCTGGTCTTGTCTTTAGGCGGTGAATTTAATGTCACCTCTTCGTTTTTTACAAGAGATCGTTTAATAACGACTCAACATATTGGAGATGCTTTTGAATTAGATACTTTAGATTATTTATTAAAAACAATTGATTATTTTAACAAAATTTATAAATTATCGACCCCTCAAATAATCGCTCATGATATGAATTTATCTTTCCAAACAAGCCGTTTAGCTAAAAAACTATCGGATGAGTTAAATACGCGTTCAATCACCGTTCAACACCATCACGCTCATTTAGCTGCATTGATGGCAGAAAATAATCTACCGAAAAATGAAGAAATTTTAGCCATTACGATTGACGGAGTAGGGTTTGGTGACGATGCAAGTTCATGGGGAGGGGAAATGTTGGTAGGCAATTATCAATCTTATCGCCGTGTAGCTCATTTAAGGCCCCAACCTATGCCAGGTGGGGACCTCTGTGCTTATTATCCTGCAAGAATGCTGGCGGCTATTTTGTCTTCAGTATTGAATAAAGACGAAATAATAGCACTTTTTAATAAAAGATTTGTAAGTTATTTAAGATATGGACAAGATGAATTAGATATATTGCTGAAAGAATGTAATTCCAACTCGGTACATAGGACATCAAGTATGGGGCGTTTGTTAGATGCAATATCTGTTCTGTTAGGGGCCGCCTCTTATCGAACCTATGAAGGAGAGCCTCCCATGAAACTCGAAGCTTTGGCCAACAGCGGAGCGCCAGGTAAAGTTGAAATAGACCTAACAACTTATGAAAATAATGGAAAAATTATTTTTAACACATCCGATTTCTTGTTGACAATCTTAGAAAAAATTGAAAATAACAAAAAATCTGACATTGCTCATGCGGTTCATAAGACTTTAGCTACTAAGCTTGCTGAAGTTGCATGTGAGATTGGGGAAAATGAAGGTATTTCTACAATCGGATTGACAGGCGGCTCAGCTGTAAATGGTCTTCTTTTTAGTTATATAAAGAAAATAATAAATAAAAATAATAAAAAATTCATATTTCATAAAATGTATCCTAGTGGAGATGGGTGCATATCGGTTGGACAGGCTGCTGTAGCATCCAATTATTTGTGATTATATCACGCATCACATTAGCATAACATTACATCCCATTTCATTATTTCTATGGCAACCCTCCATAACAACTTATCGATTCTTGAAATGAACCCTTTATAATGACAATAAATTACATTAATTGAAATGATTATCTCCTATGAAATAATATTTTTTTCCATAAGGAATCATCCACATCATCAGTTGATGGTGATTCAATGAAAAATGATGGAAGAAAGCAGTAACGTGACATGTTAGACTACGATGTGAGTGCATTTGTAAATATTTGAGTTAATTGTGATTTTTGTTTAAAGTAATGCAAATACAAGTGCACTTGAAACAAACAAACCGATAATGGATCCAAGCGCACTAATTTTCGCAATGCGGATACTCTCGTCAGTTACCTTCCAAAGCAATGTAATGCCTCTCTCTCCCAGCAAAGTTACTTCATCTATACCAAGTTTGAAAAAATGAGATGAACACTCGCATTTTTTAGAGTCTGCTTCTCTAACCGTTTCTATTACTTTAGAAATTATTATTTCTTCAGGAATCGATTTACCCAATAGGTAATATCCTTCTCCACTAATCCTACCCGTAACGACGTGGGTATCTGTTGTAGTGACTTCAGTAACTTTGTAGCCTAGCTTAGAAAGTTCTTTTTGAATTCTTTCTCTTAATCCAATAACCATATTGTTACTATCTATAGAGACATATGCGGCCTTCTCTCCTTCAACCTCGGTTACTAATACCATCACGCCGCCTTCTCCAACTCCGTCCCTTTTTGTAAATACCCCAAACTGAGAATTCGAGAGGCCTGCAATTAATTTTGAAGACTTATTGGCAGTTACTTTAGCAAGAGCATCAGATAGTGCATCGACTAAATTTTGTTCGTCCTCATTCTGAAATGGCTTATAATTACTTTCCATCGAATTATGAGCATCCACTATAATACCATCAGAATAGCCATATTCCTGTATTTTCTTGATGCAAACTTCGTTAATGCGTTCAGGTAAATCTTCTGTAGGTAATGGAGACCTAGTAATCACAACTAATGGTATATCTCCAAAAACCTGGCAAGTAATTGTGACATCGCCTTTCTTAGAAACAGTCGGGATGGAAGCACTTTGAACTCCTTCGGAAATGTTGATTTGGTCTATTGCTTTTATAACTCTCAACGTATCTTCTGTAGATACGAGATCCTTTGAGTGATCACATGGTGTGTGGAATATAACAGGGACAATTGATCTTCCTCTTAATGTTCTTGCAACAGCTGTGGGAAGTCCGCTCCCTCCTACATTTTTAAAAGGCCCAGGATGTATTGAAGGTGCCACAAGAAGCCCTTTGTAATTTTTACAACAGAATGATAGCGTCTTGACAACAACGTTTGCTTTAATTCCTATTTGTTTTAAGATATTTTCTATCTCGTTGTTCTGATCGAAAATTAATGATTTTATGAATGCTTTAAATAATGTTATGCTTCCAACATTAGTTAATTTACGTCCAATTGACTCTATTCGTAAATAAAATATTTTTGAAAAAACATATGAAATGGCTATCATTATGATAAAATAAATAACCAAATCTAAAATGTTGATATATGATAGTTTAAAATTAATTAATAAGATAGTATGTATTAATATTATTATTAAAGGTTGTAAAAGGCTTATTATAAAAAGCGTCACTTTTTGATGTTCAGAAACAACTTTTAATATGATATATTCATAACTAAAAATAATCCCACAGGAAATGAAATATGCTTTCTCAAGCGCAAAAAAATCATTATACAATCTTGAAACTATAGAACCGGTCAACAAACCTAATACAAGTAAAAATAAGGCAAACATTGTAAATGCTATAGACCTTTTTAAGGTCAAAAATCCCCCATTATCGAATTTGTGGATTAAATAAGCAGAAATTAGGCTTCCAACGAATAACGACGCAAGCCCATCAATTATTCCTATAATGCTTCCTTCAATACCTAAAGAAATCGTAAATGCTGTCCCGCCTCCAAAAAGGGCGATTATTAATAATTCTGTCAATAGAACGTTTCGATTCGGAAGGGTAAATAGTGCTCTGTATTTCTTTGCCAATTGCGATGCCGCGTCCACAATCAACTACCCTTGTTCTACCAAAAGATTACGAAAAGTTAAAAACTTATGCAGCATATCCCAATTTGTTCTTAACAAATAATGCAAGGTGCGTTCGTTGTTTGATGTAACTTGGCATAATGGGATCAGTGTTTCTGCGCCGGGTCTGAATATTATATTGGATCCTTTAAGGGTTACTAAAGCGTCAGATTACGTCTTTATCTCTCATGCCCATATGGACCACACTAATGCATTTACCGACAGTTCAAAGATCAAATATGCGACGCCAGAAACAATTGCTTTGTATGAGGCTATTACACAAAAGAAAGTAAAAAATACCCTACCATGCGTTTATGATAAAACGATCGAGCACCATCAGACCACATTAAAGGTCATAAAATCGGGGCATGTGTTTGGCTCAGCTGCAGTCCAAATGGCAACAAAAGATGTGACATTTCTATACACAGGTGACTTTAACTACGTTGATTCGTTGATGCAAAAAGCAATATCGCCAATAGAATGTGATGTTCTGGTAATAGAATCGACATATGGAAGACCAGATTACATTTTTCCGGAAAGAAATCTTGTCTATGACGAGATAGTGGATTGGGCTGCAAGAACGATTATGGAGGGGGGGCTTCCAATAATCCTTTCTTACCCGGTGGGTAAGGCACAAGAGCTCACAAAATTATTCAACATGTATACATCAATACCTGTGGTTACCCACCCCTCCATAACGCGCACCAATGAAGCTGTAAATCGTTTTGGTCAGAGCTTGGTGTATTACGATATGGCAAAGGAAGGGGAAGAATTAATTCGCTCGAAAAGCTGTGTTTGCATATATCCAACATGCTATAGGCCAAATGCATTACGATGTGTCTACCCAGACTCCAAAATAGCGACAGTAACTGGTTGGGCACTAAGTTTCGGTAAACGTTCGGCAGACGTCTCATTCATATTGAGCAGTCATGCCGATTATGCACAGCTTATTAAGTTTGTAGAAGAATGCAAACCTAAGAATGTTTATACTGTTCATGGTTTTTCAGAAATATTCGCTCATAAATTATGTAAAAAAGGGATTAACGCGAGATCGCTATGCTAGGCATTAGAAGAAAATGTGCGCCATTATCACTACGCTCATCAATACAATTGAAGATATAACAATATAATGCGGCTTAATCTTAATGCCATGGGTGTCGTCTTCAAAGAACCTCATCAAGCCGGCGCCCGACATAGGCATTGGCGCTCTTTCTTTGCTTTCCTTTTTTGGCAAATTTGACACCAAACGGTTTTGAATCCATTATGGCTTTTAAGCATTATGTATATTACAGGCTTAATGATATATTATTTACAATTTACAGAAAGGAGGAATGTTTTACGGCTGGTTCGAATGCAAACTCTAGTTACTTTATGAGCATTTTGAAGAGTATGGAGAATCATCATTTAACGATTAAGAATTCTCTTCCATTGATTGCGAGCGAGAACGTTCCTAGCCCCGCTGTTAGAGAAGCAATGGCGACTGATTTCGGAAATAGGTATGCTGAAGGATGGGTTGGAGAAAGGGTATATGCAGGATGCAAGTATCTTGACGAAGTCGAATCAATAGCCATTGAACTCGGAAAGAAGCTGTTTCATGGTGAATTTGTTGATGTTAGACCCATTTCGGGAGTATTGGCCAACCTAACAGCCTTTTCTGTATTTACGAACCCTGGCGACGTTCTGGTCTCATGCACAATCCCTACTGGCGGTCATATCAGCCATTCTAAAGAAAAGCTTGGCGGAACTGCAGGCGCCATAAGAAAGCTTGACGTTCATAATTACCCTTTTGATGAGGAAGAATTTTCCATTGATATAGATAACACAGCAAAGATGGTGAAGGAACTTGAGCACAATGGAAAGCCGCCTAAAGCATTCATTTTAGGTGCAAGTGTATTCCTCTTCCCTCATCCCGTCAAAGAGATAGTTGAAATAGCCAAAGATTATGATGCCAAAGTGATTTACGATGCTGCCCATGTGGCAGGCTTGATTGCGGGAGGCATCTTTCAAGACCCTATAAATGATGGCGTTGACGCAATGACTATGAGCACTCATAAGACTCTGGCTGGCCCTCAGCATGGCACCATCATTTCATGGAACAAGTATGCAGAACCAATAAAACGCGCCGTTTTCCCTGGTTTATCGAGCAATCACCACCTGCACGCTGTGGCTGGAGTGGCAATCGCATTTGCAGAGGCCATTGAGTTTTATCATGAATATGCGAAGGACATTGTGACTAATTCAAAGGCACTCGCTCAAGCGCTTTATGAAAGGGGCATCAATGTTCTATATGAAAAGAAGGGGTTCACCGAATCACACATGATGATCATAGATGTCACAAAATACGGCAATGGCTTTGAGATCGAGAAGAAATTGGAGAAAGCAAACATAATAGTAAATCGGAACCTTCTGCCTTATGATATAAGAATGGGTCGAGATTACAAGGCCCCAGGGGGAATCAGGGTAGGCACACAAGAACTAACGCACCTGGGTATGAAAAAATCAGAAATGATAGAGGTAGCCGAATTGATGAAAAGAATCATCGTGGACAATGAAGACCCATTAAAAGTTGCATCCGATGTTGCTGAATTAAAAAGAAATTATCAGAAAGTAAAATACTGTTTTACTTCTGATAAGGACGCATACGAGTACATAAAGATAAGATAGAGATATATCTGGATGATGGTATTAATAACTTGATGATATTAAGCATAACAACCTATTTTGAAATACAAAGTATGCTATCGATCAAATTGGTGTAAGACAATGATGGCAGAAAATTTAAAAGTATCAGACGTAATGAATCGCGACGTTATCTACGCTGAAGTGCCAGGAAGTAGAGACGAAGTTTTTCAGACAATAAAAAATAAGAAAATTTCCGGGATACCTGTTGTAAAGAAAGGCACTAAGAACATCATTGGGATTATTACCAGGGAGGATATGTTAAAGCATTCCGACGAGGACCAGCTGGCTTTAATAATGACTACAAAAGTCATAACTACCCCTTCATCCTCGTCGATTATTGATTGCCTTAAATTATTCAAGAGCAGTGGATACAGAAGGATACCTGTAGTGGATGATGGAGAACTAAAAGGAATAATAACTGTAGGGGATATCGTCCACAAAATAATTGCTAACTCAAACCTCAATTTTCAGGTAAAAGATTTCATGAGGCGAAAAATATTCACCTGTTGGGGCCGAACCCCTGCTTACATTACAAGCAGGATGATGCATTATGCTAATGAGTATGTGGCTTTGGTAATTGATGATGAAGAGAAAATAGTCGGCATCATTTCAAATACAGACCTGATTAGCTTGGGTGAAATGCGATTAGAAGAGAAGAAGTCCGTCCTTAAGTCAGGTTCTGAAAGCCAAGAATGGGATTGGGAGACATCTACAGTCCTATACATAACCAAGAACAAGATCTCTTTACCAAATACGCCTATCCATCAGGTGATGTCGACTCCATGCATCACCATAAACGACAGTGCATCTATCATGGAATGCGCCGTAAAAATGCAAAAGTACAACATAGACCAATTGCCCGTCGTTAATGCCAAAGATGAAGTGATAGGCATGATCTTTGATATTGACTTAATCAAGTCATTGTGACGTCATAAAACTCTTTAAGGACATGTTTTTTTTATCTCTGTCCTTATCTTCGTTTATATTGTTATTTACAGGTATGAGTGAATGGAGCCCTTTTTCTATTAACCTGATTTGCTGACCAACAAATGTCCCAAGCTCGTACTCTTTTGTAAGCTTGAATGCCGCCTCAAGATATTTATTGACGTTGCCCTCATGGACCGTCAATATTAAATTACCCTGGCATTTTACACAAACCCCCTTAAGGGGTATCCGCCGATATTTCATGCCACACTTTGAACACCTCACAGTTTGGGTGGAATATGCCCTGAGATTTCCAGCAAGATCAGGTATAAAATGATGCTTGAGCAGTCTCTCCGCCACGTCTTTGCTGTCAACGCATTTTATCTTTCCAGCCAACCTGAGCTGTTCTTTTACTTTATCCATCATTGATTTAATTTTGTCATAAGCGGTTTTTAATGGACCGTCCTCAATTCCACGAGTGTATATTGAGAAGTTGAAATTAGTGTATTGATCTGGTTTACCTAGGCGCGACTTCATAATCATGATGTACTTTAAAGATTCTTTCGCATCTCTGTAGCTTTTGCCGAGCTCATAAAACTCTAATGGCAGCTTAGATTCAATTTCCATGTTGTGGCACTCGTCATCAACTTCAGAAGGGTCGATTACTGTCGTCATGACCAAGGGGGCATCCATCAACCCTCCTATTTTATCAGGTAGGTATGCCCTAGAAAAATCGATTAACGCTTCTAGCCCGAGCATGATTGC